>ERZ824598.94-NODE-94-length-141599-cov-6.952933_pt1 | contig 141599 bp, 137 predicted proteins | sample MGYA00519934_ERZ824598 | MGnify/ENA primary metagenome ERZ824598 (study PRJEB31778, sample SAMEA3449177) | human gut metagenome | biome: human gut; feature: human-associated habitat; material: faeces | place: United Kingdom | collected 2010/2012 ... | reverse complement strand
CCGCCAGCGTTCGTCCTGAGCCAGGATCAAACTCTCCATTGTCAGAAAGTTATTAGTACTATCCGTAAGGATAGTTTCTAGCTCATTACTTGCTCTGCTTTCGCTTCGCGTTTTTTGTCCTTTATCACTTTTTTTCGAATTAACAAAGTATTTATTCGTTTTCAGCTATTCTGTTGTCAAGGTGCATTAAAGTTGTTTCGACCACTTCATAAGAAGTTCTGCAACGCAGACACAATCATTCGGATTGGGGTTTACTTAATTTTATTATCAGATGCATTATTTATTTGCTAGTGTCATCCGCATTTACTATTCTATTATGTCAATTTTCTTTGTCAAGCGATTTATTTTAAATCTTTAAATTTTCTTAACTCAGTATTTAATAATTAGAATGTTCTCTGTGCACTGGGCACGTCTTTTATTGTATGCAAAAGAAAATTTTAAATCAAGCACATGTTTTCATGTTTTTAAAGCTTTTAAACTAAATTCTTAAAAACCAACTTATAACAAGCTTTTCAGCCATTTACAAAAATTCATATTTGTAAATCACACAATTACATAGATGCATTTAATACAAAAAAGTTCCCGATATTTTTCATTAAAATGAATGAGTTTTTTTAAAAGCTCATAATCTATACTTATATATATATTATTATAACTGTCAAAAAACCAGATATTATAAAGAATAAAGGAGAATTAAAGATGAAAAAAACATTTAAGAACTGTGTATTATCTCTAGCTGTATTAATGGCATGCTCTTGCGCTGCTTTTGCAGACGGAAATGCATTCACTCCGCTGAATTTTGATGACACTGCTTACGGAACACCTGTTAGAACTTCAGCATCAACCACAACACCTGCACCGGTTGCTGCAGCTCCAAAAGCTACTGCTGCTGGATTAAGCGAAGAACCTGCTGGAAATTCTAAATTACAAAATGCTATCATCCAGCTTGATAATGCTCAAGTTGATGTAAGAAACGAATTATTAAACTACAAATCTAAATATTCTGATGTTGATGCACAATACACAGCTGTAAAAGCTGAAAGAAAAGCATTGGACAAACAAATCAGATCTATTGAAAAAAGAATTAAAAAAATAGACAAACAAAAAGAAAATATCAGAAAGAACATGCTTTAATATATATTATTAAACTTGAAAGCATGGTTATTTAAAAAGCACCTGATAAATTCAGGTGCTTTTATATTATATATATTATATATTATTTAACTTGCTGTTGTACTGCATTTGGAAGCTTTTGGAACCATTCGGGGAATTTAGACATGTCAAGCGGAGTATTGTTAGAATTAGGTGCATGACCTCCCTTGCAGTTTTTATTATGTTCGTCAATTTCTAACTTAATAAATGCCAGAATTTGATTTTTCGCATCAGGACCTGCAATGCGGATTACCTCTTGATCTCTGGAGTATGCGGCATTGATTAAATCATTTAATTTTTCATAATCAGGAGTTCTTTCATTAATCTCACGTCCTGCCGGTCCGTTTTTAGTTGTTGTTAAATTGGCATGGATAAAGCATCCTGTCATGAATTTTGCATTCTGCTGGTTTAAATTACCATGAAAAGCTTCGGTTGATGCTTCATATTTTGCAGTGGCAGGGTTTCCGCAGTAGCCTTTTACAAGATATGCAACTCCTTTTTCTTCAGCAATTTCTCTAATAGTATCACCTGAAACTGCAGTATGTTTTTTACCGTCGGAACCGTTATAAACTTTATCACGCGCAGGTAAATCGCTAATCATTTCCCCGCGTAATTTTTCATATGAAATATCAGGGACATAAGGATCAGGACAGTTTTCGCGTTCTTTAATTATTAGTTTATCTTTTTGAAGGTAAGTGTTATCATTTGTAATTGTTTTTACTTCTTCAAATTTCTGAACATTTTTCTCATTAATTGTTTCTATGGTTTGTCCGTCTTCTATTGCGTAATTTGCCTGTAAATCACCTTTAACCGTGATATCACCGTCTTTTTCGCGCTTAATGCTTAATTTTCCTGTTTCATCGCTTTTTACGATAACTTTTTTGACTGAACCGTCTTTGTTGTATCGAACTTTGTATGTTACATCATTTCCGTTATTGTCAATTTCAGTAAACTTAGCACGTCTTTTACCGTCTGCGTTTTTGTTAAACGCATTTAAAAAGTCACTGCCGTCGCGTGCAATTTCATCAGTAACGTCATGCGCAATCAAATCTTCTCTTGCAGCATCAGTTGATGAGTGATGCTTAATTTTCATGCCTCTGTCAGAAAAAGTCGTATCTTTTTTAACTACTTCTTTTTCTTTCTTTTTGAACAGTCCCTTTAAACCTTTTTGTTCTTCCTGTTCAGGTTTATTGGCTTTCATCTCTTGTTTGCCCAAAAAACCTTTTGCATAAGCTGCCATTTCATCTCTGGCATCTTCAGCTTTTTCTTTTGTAAACTTTTTATTGTTTGTACTATCAGGATTTTGACGATTCCATTCCTGCACAAATGCATCTGCATCAATTCCCTGCTTTTTCAGCCATTTTCTTTGACCTTTAGAAATATCCATTTGCTGATTAAGCATGCTTTCTGCAAGTTTTTTGCCATCATCAGTTTTCATAAATTCTTGAGCATCCTTTAATTTTTGCAAATTTTCAATCTGCTCATCTGTCATGTCTTTTGAAAATACAATTTCACCATTTTCTTTAACAGCTTTTTCTTGTTTAGGGAAAATAACAACTTGATTAGGATTAGTTTTTGAAGATGAAGTTACGGTTGTTTCATCTGATACCATAATTGAGCCGGTTGTTTTTTCCGAAGTCTTTTTTTCGACTAAAACAGGTTTACCTTTAATATAAGTTACTGTTTTGTCTCCGCCTTGCACATTGTCTACGCTCATAATTGCTCCTTTCGTGTTTTATCACGTTTTTAAAAGTATATACATCTTATATACCTTTAAAACCAAGAAGCCGAAAAAGATTGCTATTAGCCCCTCCCATCCTATCCTATCCTATCCTATGAGAGAGTATAAGCGAGTTTAGGGCAATTCCGAACTCATCTTTACATTTTGTTACAATCGTGATTTTAATTGTTTCCGTTATATATTCTTATATAATTCCAGTAACTTCTAAACACTTTTTTAACATAGTTTTTTGTTTCGGGGTAAGGTATTTGTTCTACAAATTCGTCAGTATCATTATAGTGAAGTGATGTTTTCCATTTTTGAATAGAACCTATTCCTCCATTGTATGCTGCAACAGAAGAAACATCATAACCTTCAAGGTTTTTTCTTAAAAATTCATAATAGTAATTGCCTAATTTAATATTCATATAAGGGTTAAACAGAGAATCATAAGAGTTCATACCCAAACCAAATTTAGAATTAATTTCATTTGCTGTTGCAGGCATAAGCTGCATAAGACCGCTTGCTCCCACAATACTTTGAGCCAAAGGGTCAAAATAGCTTTCTTCTCTTATCAATGCAAGCATAAGAGGAGGGTTATTTCCGGTTTGTCCTGAATATTTTTTCACATCGTCATAAAAAATTACAGGATAAACCAACCTCCACCTAAGGTCGTATTTGTCGGGTTTTTGCGTAATCTTATCCATTGCATCTCTTGCAACCAGCATTGAATGCGAATAATCACCTTTTTTATACAACACCCAGCTTTTGATAAATTCATCGTTGCCGAGTTCGCTTATGATATCGTAATCCTGCAAATCTACAAGCTTAACAATTATATTATTTTTAGTATATTTATACGGATAAACAACAGGTTGAGGATTGATATAGCTTGTAATCAGCGGACCCGTTAATCGGTTTAATTTAAGATAAGCTCTGTATGCATAATATGAATCAGGGAAATTAGTAATTACACTTTTATAATATCCCATATATTCATCATAACTGTTTGTTCTTTCACAAATTTTCCCCATCCAATACATAACCATAGGGGCAGAATTTGCATCAGGGAACTTATTTAAATGATCTCTGCCTATTTTTTTGGCGTTCTCATAATCATGAGCTTTTATTTTTGCAAAGAAAATATTTGCAAGAGCATCAGCAGAAAATCTTCCGTCGGGATATTTTAAATATAAATGACTGTAACACATTGCCTTGTCTTTTTGTGCAACGTTTTGGCATTTTAAGCTTAACAGATAATCTCTGCCTTTGCCTGATGCAATACTTAAAAGTCTGTCAACAGCCTGAGTTTTTGATGATGATAATTTTGTATAAATATCAATGGCATCAATTATATCATTTTCATCAGCATATTGCGCGTATTTTTGCAGCCCGTTTTCAGTTAAGAACTTTGCTCGAGGGGTATTTTCAAGTGCATAAGAATTTTTAACATCAAGCGCCCATGCCTCATTAACATTAGCTTTATGGAGCAATTCACGGGCTTTTACATATTCGCCGAACAAATAACACGATTTTGCAAGTAAAATATAATCATCACTAGTAATATTATCATTTAATGCAAGCCAAATATTAACAGCGTTGAGAGCATGTTTTCCAGAAGGAGCTTTTTTTAAATAATGGCGGAAACAATTTTCAGCATCGGTAACAACAGACGGAGGAATAATTTTATCCTCCTTGTATTTATCAAGCATAATTACCCCGAGATAATATTCGGAGGCTATGGCATAATCCGTATCAGGTGCATTATGAATTATGCTTTCAAAATATTTTTTTGCCAGTTGCGGTTTTTCGTTTAAAAGCTTCTGACCCGCAAGGTATTTGGAACGAATGCTCAATTTATGCTTAGGATAATTATTAAACAAGAACTGATATTGTTTTAATTCAGACTTGTCATCATTAAGCATTTTTGCACACTCAGCCTGATGATAAATCGCAATAGGTTTCAGATTGGAAAACAACGTAATGCGTGAAAATAAATAATACGCATTTTGGTATTTACCATTCTTGAAATCTGTCAAGGCTTCGGAATATATTTTATCAGTCTTTGCCGGGGACTGATAAATCTTCCCAAAATATAATCCGACAGAAAGCAGTATTATTGCAGCAATTGAGCCAGCTATTACTTTGTTTCTTAAATCCCACTCAAACATTACAACACCATCATATCAAAAATATATTCATTATTCAAGAAATTTATAATATAATAAATTCATCTATGGAAAATTTCAAAGAAAAATATAAAAAATTAATTTTCAAAAATAAAAGTCTTTGCGTATTTGTTGATAATATCGGGTTTGAAAATGACGATGAATTTTTAGACTGCATTGCAAATATCTTAAGTGAAAATGAATGCATTATAAGTTTTGTTAAGAAAGACATCACTGACAAAAAGTATATTGAACTGTGCAGCAAAATAAAATTTTTATGCAGCGAATTTAATTCTCTGTTTTTAATCAGTTCAAGAGCAGACATAGCATTTATAACAGAAAGCAGCGGTATAATTTTAAGCAAGGATGATATCACTGTAAAAGATGCAAAAAAAATTATTCATGAAAATTCTATTATCGGAATAATCACTGACAACTTGTCAGAAAATTATATAAATAATGATGACATAGATTTTATAGTCTGTGAAAATGAATATGAAAAATGTATTTTAAATACTGATAAACCTATATTTATCAAAACTAAACATGATTTTAACATTAAGGGAAATTTCAAAACTTTTATGATAAAATCATAAAAAACAGGAGGATTAATGTACGGAATTATATTAGCCGGAGGTTCAGGCAGCAGATTATGGCCGCTTTCAAGAGAATTATATCCAAAACAATTGCATCATTTGAATTCTGATAAAAGTCTTTTACAATCCACATTTGAAAGACTGAAAGGCTGTACGTCAGAAATTATTAATATGACAAATACAAAACATTCCTCAAATGTAAAAATTCAGCTTGAAGAACTTGGAGCATCTCCTGTAATTTTATCCGAACCAGTTTCAAAAAACACAGCACCTGCAATAGTTTTAGCAGCAAAATATATTACACAAAAATATGAAAAAGACCCCGTTATTATAGCAGTTCCGTCTGACCTTTTGATTGAAGATACCGAAAAATTTATATCTACCGTCAAAAAAAGCGAAAAGTTTGCAGAACAAGGCTACATCGTAACTTTCGGTATTGAACCTTCTTATCCTGAAACAGGTTACGGTTATATTAATACATCAGAAAAAATCGATGACGGTTTTAAGGTAAAAGAATTTGTCGAAAAACCTGATGTTGACACAGCAAACGAATTTATAAAAGCAAAAACATATTTCTGGAACAGCGGTATTTTCATGTTTAAAGCTTCTACGTTATTTAATGAAACAGCAAAACATGCCCCTGAAATATCTGAAATTGCAAAAGAATTCGATTTTTCAAAATCTGATGAAATTCCTTTTATTAATTTTGATAAAATGCCTAATATTTCATTTGATTATGCCATTATGGAAAAATCAGATAATATTGCGCTTGTAAAATTAGAAAGCGATTGGAAAGATTTAGGCTCCTGGCAATCAATATATGATGTAAGCGAAAAAGATAAGAACGGAAACGTTTTTGTAGGACATGTTCTGGACAAAAATTCCAAAAACTCTTTTGTTTATGCCTCATCAAAACTGGTTACAACAATCGGACTTGAAGACACAATTATTGTTGAAACCGAAGATGCTGTTCTTGCCTGCAAAAAAGATCAGGCACAAAATGTTAAACAAATTTATGAAACCCTAAAAAAACAAAATGATAACACTCATCTTGTGCACAAAACAGTTTACCGTCCGTGGGGATTTTATACTGTTATAGCGCAGGGAGAAGGTTTTTTAACAAAAATCATTCATGTAAACAAAGGACAAAAACTTTCGGTTCAGTCACATAATTTCAGAAGCGAACACTGGGTTGTACTTTCAGGAACAGCAAAAGTCGTGCTTGACGGAAAAGAATTGATTTTACCTCCCGGTCACAGTATAGATATTCCTTTGAAAGCAATTCACTCACTGCAAAACCCTTACGAAGAAGCAGTAGAAGTTATAGAAGTTCAAAAAGGCAATCCGCTTATTGAAGAAGACATAATCCGTTACGAAGACATGTATGGACGTGTTTAAGCTCCATATAAAAACCTTCATCTAACAGTTCGTAATACCTTCTTACAACATTTGGAGCAACAGCTTCAACCCATTCGTTGTCAAGATAAAGCCCCTCAACCAGTCTTGCAAAAAGTTCAGTCGGTCTTTCATAATATTTTTTATATTTGTTTATTCTGGCAGAAATTCTTGATTGCTTTTTTTGATAGGATTTTAATCTTATATATGCAGCAAATGCTTTAGGCATATCAGTAAAATCTTTTTCTATATTGTCAATTGTAAAAAGTTTTTCCGTCTTTTTGAAAAATCCGCCTTCAATAAGTTTAACTCTGTCATATTTTAAAAGATATTTTGCCTTAGACTTTTTAATATATTTATCGAATTCTTTGAACTTTTTTGAACGCATAAATTTAGGGTAATCTTCTTTTATTATATTTTCATATTCTTTTATTTTGGCTTTCACTCTGTCCTTGTGTTCATAAAGTCTTACACAAAGTGAATTTTCATCAACAAAATTTGTAATACGGATTAACTCAGGTAAAAATATATCACCGTCATTCCCAAACAAAGCTTTCAAAGTTCCGCCTGTTTTGTTCATATCAGGCTCGATTTTTGAATGAATAAAATGTGCAAACTCATGCAAAAGAGTAGGTACAATTCTATTTTCAGGAGTATTTTTTGAAATATCAATACGATTTTTCAGGAAAAATCCTTGATGACCGCGCGCTTTTGTCGAGGTATGCACTGTCAATCCTAATGATTTAAAGTATTTAATAAGTTCTTTTTTATCCATAAATTATCAGAAAATTTTATAAGGGTTCAAAATGTTATCAGGATCAAATGTCTTTTTAATTTGGCGCATGAAATCCAGCGAAACAGAATTAATAACTTTGTGAATATGTCCGCGTTTTTCAGAACCTATACCGTGTTCTCCCGAAAGAATTCCGCCCAGCCTTGCGGTTAAATCATATATTTCACTTTTTGCAAGCTTGTAACGTTTATATTCGTCTTCATTGTTATAATCAATGGGAATCTGAGGATGAACGCTGCCATCGCCAACATGACCTACCATACAAACATCAAGATTATATTTCTCGCAAATTTGACGAATACCCAAAACCAATTCAGCAAGATTTTCTCTTGGAACTATAACATCATCAGTTGTAACGTTAGGTTTTAATTTAGCACAAGCCCCCATAGAAGAGCGTCGTGCAGTCCAAATTTTATTATACTCATCATCATTGTGCGAAGCCTGTATAGCAGATGCGTTACAGTAATTTAAAATTCCTTTTATAATATTCTCCTGATAATCCATTGAACATTCAAAGCCGTCAATTTCAATAATAAGCGCAGCTTCTTTTTCTGTTAAAAGATTTGCAGGATAAAACTTTTCAACAGTTTGAATTGCATTCCTATCCATAAAATCAATTGTTGCAGGATAAATTCTCTGCTCAATTATAGAGTTGACTGCCGCAACAGCATCTTTAACAGTATCAAAATATGCCATTAAAACTTTTTTACTCTGCGGCTTAGGAATTAGTTTTAATACAGCCTCAACAATAATACCTAAAGTACCCTCAGAGCCAACAAACAAAGTGTTTAAATTATATCCTGTTGCATTTTTAATAGTTTTAGAGCCTGTTTTTAAAATCTCGCCGTCAGCCATAACTACTGACAAATCAAGTACATAATCCTTAGTTGTACCGTATTTAAAAGACTTAGCGCCTCCCGAAGACTGGGCAATACTGCCTCCGATAGTAGAAACAGCAAGATTGGAAGGATCAGGCGGGTAAAACAACCCTGATTTTTCAACCTCTGCCTGTAAAACACCCAGAACAACACCGGGTTCAACAGTAACAGTCATATTTTCCCTGTTGATTTCAAGAATTTTATTCATCCTTGAAAAATTGAGAATAATTCCTCCGTGTTCAACCGTGCACGAACCGACAACATTTGTCCCTGCGCCCCTGCATATAACAGGAACCTTATATTTATTTGCAAGTTTAACAACTTTCTGCACCTGCTCTTTATTTTCGACAAAAACAACAGCATCAGGCAATTTTTTTATTTGTCTGATATTTGTTGCATCCTGTGCATATGCATATCTTTCTTCCAAATCAGTTAAGACATTTTCAGAGGATAAATTTTTTTTCAAATCAGAGATTAAATTATTCTTCATCAACATATGAAGCCAGCTTTTCTATATTGGTACCAAGTCTGGATAACATTTTTTCAATTTTATCCACTTTTCTATTTAACACCATATCATCTTTTTCTTCAAGTGTCGATAAAATTTTCTCTAATTTCATTTCTAATCTGTCAATTCTAAGTTCTTGCTGTTCAAATCTGTTTTCAAGTTCCTCAAGCACTTCTGTTTTGTCAGGCAGTGCATCTTTCAGCTCCTGAATTGTTTCTTTTATACCGTTAATTTCAGATGTTTTTTCTGAAATACTTGAAATATTTTCGGTTGTAGAATCAATCCATTCTCCAAGATACATCATTACCTGATGGAAAACTTTGTCCGCATTTAATGAAGAATTCATAAGTGATGTGAGTTTATCCAGTTTATGGTCAAGTCTTTCACTTACCTGAGTATTGCCAAAGTTATTAATTCTCTCATCAAGCTTATAAACCAGATTGCTAAAAGTATCCAAACCATCTCTTAATGACTTATATGAATCATCAGATGTCAAAAGCAGTTTATTTGTTCTTGAACTCAAACTTAGGATATCTTCATTCAACTTTTCAATATCTGTTTTTAAATCAAATACCTGATCTTGAGTAAGAGTATTTTCCAAACCTTCAACAGACTTGACAATTTTATTAATATTTTGAGAAAGTGAACCAAAATTTTCACCTGTCGGAGAAACTTCGCTTAAAGCAATTCTCAATTTTGCAATATCTGTTTCCACATCTTGCAGAGTGTACGAGTAATCATCATCACCTGCACTTGCAATTTGTTTTAACTGGTTTCTTACTTCAAGTAAATGCTGGTTAATTTCATCAGTCTTTTCTTCAACGAAATCTTTGATTTCTTCTGTTTCTTCAACAAATGAAATCTGGTCAGTTAAAGAAAGAATTGCAGTCATTATTGATTCTTTAATGTCTTCGGAATTTTTTTCCAAGTCCACATTGTCAATTTTAATAAGCAAATCTCTTAAATATTGGTCAATTGCAGCAGCTTTTTCACCTGAAGCGGCATCAAAATATTTTCTTTGCTCAAAAATAAGATTTTTAATATCATCAATTTCTTCTTCAAGGTCAAATTCTGCCCCGTCAAGTGCAAGTACATCAACTTTTTCATGAAGAACAGCAAGCATTTCTGCAACCTTATCTTCGCTTTCTGAAAATTCATCGAATTTTTCATGAAGTTCTTCAACCCCTGAATCAGATGCAATAATATCAATTTTTTCATTTAAAGCATTTATAGCATCATTTAAAGTATCCTGCAATTCTTCCAATGAAGTATCTGTTGCAATAACGTCAACTTTTTCCGATAGCATTTGCAATGATGAATTTAACGTATCATCGTCTGATATTTCATTAATCTTATCGGTAATTTCATCAATAGATGCTTTTATTGAGTCATCTTCAGCTATAACATCTACCTTAGATGAAAGTCCATTAATAATTTCAATAAGATTTTTCTTATGATTTTCAACCTGTTCTTTAAAATCTTCAATTGAACTTATTACTTCTTCATTGTCTGTTGAAGCAACAAGCATATCGAACTTTTGATGCAGTGTTTCAAGTGACTCTTTTGCCTGAACAGGACTGTATTTATCAATTGTGTTCTCGCAAGCTGTCTGAACATAATTTTTTATATCATCGCCAAAAGTTGAAACATTCGCACTAATTTCATTATTCTGTGCATTTATAATACTTTGTTCTGTGAGCATTGCATCAAGTTTTACAGATAACTCATCTTTAAGATTATCAATAGAATTTAATGTTTTAGCATCGGTATCGTTTAAGCTTTCATCAATATGACTTTTTAAATCACCTATATATTCATCAAGCTTTTCTTCAAAAACATTTTTAATATCACGTGCATTTGTTTCGACAGTAAGATTAAGAAGTTCAATATTATTTATGATTTTATCACTTACACATTCTTCTATCGCGGAAATTCTGTTAAAAGTTTCTTTATAAGCCTGTTCAAGTCTTGAAACAGCTTCTGAATTTGCCGCAAATTCACCGTTAACATCAACACTGAAATTAACAAAAGATTGTTCAATTTGAGATTTCAAATTTTCAAGAATTGTATTAAAATCAAATCCTAAAAATTCTTCCATTTCTGTTTTCAATGGTTCGAATGTTCTTGTAATTTCTTCTGCTTTGGTTTGAATTGCCTCTGCAATGTCAGTATTTACAAGACCTATTTCCTGTTTTAACGCAGCAATTTTTTCTTCCAAATCAGAAATCAAAGCAATGTTAGAATCAGCATTTGACTTTTTCGCATCTTCAATAGAGCTCAAAAGACTTTCAAACTTTTCATCAACGGCATCTATATTATCTTTCAAAGAAGAATTAACCCCGTTTAATACAGAGTCTGTAATTCCTGAAATATTAATCATAATATTTTCGATTGATGAATCTATTACAGAAATTGTTTCTGAGAAATTATCATCAGCTGATATTTTAGAAGCTTTAATAATATCATTTATTGATGCCAGTTCATCTTTTACACTTGACATTTCTGTCAAAGAAACATCCAATTTAGCTTCTGTTTCCAAAGAACGTGCTTCAACATTTTGAACATATTCAGAAAGCTTGCCTTGCAATGTTTCCATTTTTTCAGAATAAATATCAGCACCGCTTGTTAAAGCTGACTCCAAATCTAAAAGTTTTTCTGAAAATTTGCTATCGCTCAAAGATTTAGAAGATTTAGACGCAAGGTTTAATTCGGCAATATAATTTCTTAGACTTTCAATAACTTCATCAACATGCGCCCTGAAGTTTTGAACATTTCCAGTTATATTTTGCAATTCGGTCATTTGCAAGTCATGACCGTCTTTTACGTGCTGAACATATTCAGACTGGGAAGATTGCAAGCCGTCGGAAAGCGAAATAAACATTTCTTTTAACGCACTTAAATTATCAGCAACATCTTGAGAAACGTTCGCGCTCACTGCATCTATTTTTTCGGAAACATCGCTGATATTTGTTAAAATACGTTCACAATAATCTTCTGAAGCCTGATTAATTCCTTGTTTTAAATCATCAACTTTTGCAGAAATTTCATTTATATTTTCTAAAATATTTCCTGCGTTTTCTGAAGCCGTATTTGAACAAGTTTCGTTTAACCCGTTGAATGCAGATAAGAGGTTTTCCATAGATATTTTAACAACATCAAAACCAGCAGAAATATTAAACGCATTTGCATCAGTCTTGGATTCTATATCATTTTTGATTTCATGAAGCTCGCTCAGCATATTTGCAACAGAAACCTGAATATCAGCAAAATTTGTTCTTACATCAGAAGTAAGATTTTCTTGAAGTTCTTCAACAACAGCAGAAAGCTCAGAAGATATTTTATTCAAAATTTCTTCATGTCTTTGAGTTGTGTTATCTCTTATAAACTGAATGTTGTATGTCAAATCATCAATTCTTGTCTTCAACGATTCATATGCTTCTTTTCTTGAACCGTCAAGGTTAGAAATACTTGTTTGAATTTGTTCATTCAAATTATTTATTTCATTTACAAGATTATCATAATTCATTTTTGAATTATTTTCGAAAGAATCCTTAATTGCAGTTATTCTCTCGGCTATATTTTCTAAATCACCGGAGTAGTCAATTGAGTTAAATCTTTCTAAGATTTGCGAAGTTTTGAATTTATTTTCGGTTGAGTTGATGTTTAATATATTGGAATTATCAAGAATTCTTTGAATGAAGTCTGAAAACTCCGTTTTAAAGTTTGAGAAATCCTCAGATGTCATAATTTTTGAAATATTTTCTTCAAAAACTTCAAACTTAGAACTTATTTTCCCATAACTATCATCTGTTGATGAAACAATAACATCCTTCACTGAAGCAACGATATCAGAAACACTGCTAATCTTTTCGGACAAAGTTTCTGATGTCTGATTAATTTTTTCTCCAATCTGTTCAAAATCAGAAGAATAATCAACAGAAGTAACTTGTGCAAGAACCTGTGAAATAAGTTCTTTATTTCCTGCGATATCGATATTTAAAACACTGATGTTATCAATGAGCCTTTGAATATATGATGCAAACTCATCTTTAAATACAACGAAATCATCGTTAGTAATAATTTTTTCAAACGAATTTTTAAATTCTTTCAACTCCTCAAGAACAGGCTGATTGGAAGAACTTTCTGCCCCTGATGAGATAAGATTTTTCAAAGTATCAAACACTTCTGTGAAACTATCTAATTTCCAGGCAATATTTGAATAATTATCTCTTTCAATAATTTCACCTTTTACTTCGTTGATTGCACTTACGAGATTTCCATAATTTAATTTTGAAGTATTATCAAATGATTCTGCAATTTCATTAATCTTATCAGAAATTCTTTCGAAATCAGATTCAAAATTTATAGAATCAATCTTGTTGCCGAGTTCTGCTATTAATTCCTTATTTGCATCGGAATTCAGGTTGAGGACACCTGTATTATCAATAATTCTTTGAATAAGTCCTGCCAGCTCTCCTTTAAATACAGATAATTCATCATAAGTGACAATTTTAGAAATATTTTCTTCTACATTATTCAATCTGTCTAAAATATTATTAGCAGCATCTGATGAGGAAGAAGCAACTAAGTCTTTTAACGATTCAATAACTTGAGATACTTCATCAATTTTGTGAGATACGGCAGTATATTCATCTTTTGAGTTAATTAACTGAGTTAAATCAGAAATCATTGCTGACAAATTATCGCTTTTTGAATTAAAAATATCTATCGCTGAAATAATATTATTAGATGAATTATTTATTTTATTTAATTCATTTTTAATAATATCGTTTTGTTCAGTGGAATCCAATTCAACAATACTGTTTAGCACATTATCGACACTCATTTTTATTGCGGCAAAAGAGGCTTCGAAATTATGTGTAACGGTTTCAAGTACTCCTAATTTTTCTATAACCTTAGTTTCAGAACCTGACTGCGACTCATATAAAGAATTGCTGACTTCTGCAATATAATCTTTTACTTCCTGAACATTATTCAATAAAACAGCTTCAACTTTTCCGCTGCTTGAATTTATAATATTCTCAATATTTTTAATTGCGTCAGAAAGCTTTTTAATTTCATCAAGCTTTTGTTCATCATTAAGTTTGCTTTCCTCTGAAAGTGCGTTTTGAGTACCAACAATATCAACAGATAATTGTTCTATAAGTTCCTTTAAAACATTGAAGTTTTCGTAAGCACCGTCAGAAAGGTTATCATATAAAGTATCAACTTTTTGAGAAACCGTATCTATATTTTCATAAATCTTAGAAGAATTTTCCAAATCTGCCGCAACTGTCTGCTTGAATTCTTCTCTTAACGCATTAATATTTAAAGATACATTTTCAATATTGGTAATAATTTTTGATGCATTGTTTGATGCTATTACATTGAATTCTGCCTGAAGATTATTTACGCTTGAAATCAATTCTTCAGCATAATCTTTTATTGCATCGTAATTTGAATTTGAGTTTTCGTTATAAGAAGCTATCAAATCAGAAATATCATTGGAAGTTTTTTCAAGAGCATCAACAAGCTGAGCAGGTTCAAGAGTGTTACTTTCTGATATATCCGCCCTTAAATTTCCCAAATCTATTACAATTGAATTTAACTGATTTTCAATTCCTGAAAAATTATTATTAACAGCTTCGTTAGAATTTTCATTTTGGCTCACAATATCATCTTTAACAATCTGCAAATTAGAAATAACAGAATTTAAAGTGCTTTTCAGCTCGTCAAAACTTCCTTCAAGATTATTTGCAACAGAAATTTTTAAACCGTTAACCGTATCTGAAATTTGAGCAGTAATTCCTGTTAATTCATCAATAGATTTTTGAGGGCTTGCTTCAATAATGCTGTGAATATTTTCAACAATTACAGACAATTCATCTTTTAAAGATGCAAAAGTTTCTTTTTCAGAATCGTTTAACTGCACAAAACTTTCCTGCATACGTTCAGACATTTCGGAAATTTCTCTTGAAAGATTAGAATAATTAACTTTTGAACCGTCTTCAAAAACCTCTTTTATATCATTGATTTTAACAATTACATTTTCAAAGTCATCTCTAAAATCAAGAGTTTTCACAGTAGTAAGAATATTTTCTATTCTTTCTGTCGTGTAATTCAATTCGGAATTTAAAGCTGTTGAATTGTCAATAATTTTTTGAACAAAATCAGCTAAATCTGCTTTGAAACCTGCGAAATCAGAATCAGTAACAATAGTTGAAAGAGCACTCTCCAATCTTTCGAACTGGAATTCATTTTTTTGAGCCTCACCGCTTAAAATATTTTTTAATTCCTGAATATCTTCTTTCAGACTGCCAAAATCTCCGTCAAAACTGATTGAATTAACTGAAGTCAAAATATCTTCAAGCTTAGAGGTTTGGAAAGATAATTCTGAGGTATGAACAGTTGAAGAATCAAGGACTTTGTCTATAAGCGCATTTAATTCATCTTTAAAATCATTGAAATCATTTTCACTTACTATATCTGACAAATCATTTTGGAGGGATATTAATTTATCTTTATTCTCAGTTGAGAAAACATTAACAAGTGCTTTAAGACTATCAATTTCAGACGACAAAGCATTAAAATCAGATTCAAAAGACATTCCGTTTACAGCATCAAGAACACTCTCAATTTTTTGCACGCTGTAATTTAATTCAGAGTTTAAAGCAGTAGAGTTGCTTACAATTTTTTCTACCAAATCGCCTAAATCACGTTTAAAAGTAAGAAAATCGTCTTCATTTACAATATTTGCAAGAGAATTTTCAAGCTGTTCAACTCTTTTTATATTATTATCTGAAGCTTCTGTGATTAAAGATTTAACCTGTCCGAACTCGCTTAAATTTTCATTTACTATACTTTTTAATTCGGCAATCTTATCGGTTACAGACTCAAAATCCTCTCTGAAATCCATTGAATTTACAGTTGAGAGAATATGTTCAATTCTGTCAGTTGTATAGTTCAATTCAGAATTTAAAGCAGTTGAATTGTCGATAATCTTTTGGACAAAATCCGCCAAATCCTTTTTAAACCCTGCAAAATCAGAATCGGTCACAATATTTTCAAAAGATGCTTCCAGTCTGTTGAACTTCTCTCCGATAACTCCTGTACTCTGCGCAGAAGAATCTGAAATAACCTCTCTTAAAGAATCTAAAATCCCCTGAAAATCAGATATTTTGTTTTCCAAACCTGCAAAAGAAATTTGAGAAGGGATTGACATAATTTGAGCGGAAAGATTACTTAAGTCATTTTTTATTTCATTTGCATATTCCGAAAAGTCAATATTTTCAAGAGTATTTACCGCATTAGAAAGGTTAGAATTTATTCTTGAAAAAGAATTTTCAAATGAATTATTTAATGCAGCCAAATCTGTTTTTAAAGAATCAATAAGCGATGTAATTTCATCTTTATCAGAAGTGTCTGAACTAATATTTTCAAGCTTTTCATCAAGCTTATCAAGTGTATTTTTTTGTTCGGAAATTTCTTCGGAAAAAGCACTGACATTTGTACTTAAAACCTGAAATAAATCTCTTATTTCAGAAGTTTTAGCCAAATTATTTTGAGATGAGATAATATTTTTAAAAGAGTTTTCGAGATTGTTAAATCTTGCAACAGCTGTGTTGTGTTTGTCTTCTACTGATTTTCTTAACTCTGAAATATAAACCTTAATTAAATCGGTGGCTTCATTGTCATCAGCCAACATTTCCAATTTATTGTTTATTCCAGTTAAAGCTTTTTCAAACCCGTTGACATTATGTTCATTTTCAACTCTCATTGCATTTAAAATTTCAGCAATTTCATCCACAGTTAGTGCCATTTTTTCTCTTTCCTAAAATATATATCCCTCTAAAGAATATATTAACAGAATAATAGAAAGTTATGCAAACTATTAACGTTTAATATTACAAATGTAAAGATAAAGTGTATTGTTTTTTGATTAAGTGGTATAATATTGCCTAGACATGAAAAATTAGAGGTGAGAATGAGTCATATAGTTATAGACAAAAACAAATGCAAAGCATGCTACTTATGCATTAACGAATGCCCTAAAAAACTGCTTAAAATAAGCACCGAAACAAATAATCTCGGGAGCCATACAGTTGTATTTGAAGATCCGAACAATGAATGTTTAGGATGTGCAATGTGCGCTGTAAGATGTCCGGATTTGGCAATAACAGAAGTTTACAAAGGATAAAAAGGGAAACGTAGTTCCTGACAAAGATAAAATAAGTCTAACTGAGACTTACGCAAAGGATAAAAAAATGGTTGAATGTTTAAAAGGTAAAAAAATATTAACAAAAGGTAACTATGCCATCGCAAATGCAGCAGTGCTTGCAGGATGTGAATGCTACTTCGGTTACCCTATTACTCCGCAAAGTGAAATCGGAGAATTTATGAGCGGTAAAATGCAAGAGCTTAAACGCGGATATGTATCTGCAGAAAGTGAAGTTGCCGCTATTAATATGGTAATAGGAGCATGCTCAACAGGTGCAAAAGCGATGACATCATCTTCATCTTGCGCTGTTGCTTTAATGCAGGAAGGTTTGTCTTACGCAACTTCCGATCAGCTTCCGGTTGTATTGGTGAGCGTAATGAGAGGCGGTCCCGGATTAGGAAACATTTTCCCTTCTCAAGGTGATTATTTTCAAGCAACTAAAGGCGGCGGAAATGGAGATTACAAACTGATAGTTTTGGCGCCTTCAACCGTTCAGGAATGCGTTGATTTAACATACAAAGCATTTTATCTTGCACACAAATATAAAAATCCGACTGTTCTATTGGCTGACGGACTTTTAGGACAAATGATGGAACCTGTTGAATTTTATGAATATCCGTACCCTGAAATTGATAATTCAGATTGGGCTTTAACAGGGGCAAAAGGAAGACCTGCAAGAAAAATCAGATCTTATTCACCTCTTGCTGATAATCAGTGTGTATTTATTGAAAAGCTATATGACAAATATAAACAAATTGAAGAAAATGAAACCGAATGGGAAGAAATTAATACTGATGATGCTGATATAATTTTAACAAGTTTTGGAAGCACCTCAAGAAATGTTAAAACTGCAATGAAAATTTGCAGAGAAAAAGGAATAAAAGCAGGTTTCTTCAGACCGATAACTTTATTCCCGTTCCCGCATAAAAGATACGCTGAACTTTCACAAACAGCTAAAAAGTTTGTTGTGGTAGAAGTAAATATGGGACAAATGGTTAACGATGTAAGACTGGCCGTTAACGGAAACTGCCATGTAGAACTCTTTAACAAACCTGTCGGAGCTCCTCCGAGCGTTGAAGATATAGTTAAGAAAATAGAAGGGCTGGTATAATGGCAACACAAGTTTTTAAATTACCCGAATCATTAAAAAAAGATATAAAATTTTCATTCTGTCCCGGATGCGATCACGGAGTTGCAGTAAGACTTGTAGCAGAAGTTCTTGATGAACTGGGCGTTAGAGATAATGCAATTTTAACTGCATCTATCGGTTGTTCTGTTACATTATATGATTTTATGGAAGTTGATTCTCTTGAAGCACCTCATGGCAGAGCGCTTGCAGAAGCAACAGGAATTAAAAGAGCAAGACCTGAAAAATTTGTTTTCACTTATCAGGGAGATGGAGATTTCGCCTCAATCGGTTTGGCAGAAAGTCTTCACGCAGCTTTGCGCGGTGAAAATATAAGCACAATATGTATAAATAATACTACATACGGTATGACAGGCGGACAGCTTGGACCAACAACTCTTTTGGGACAAATTACAACAACTTCTCCAACAGGAAGAAATGCAGATTATTACGGCTATCCTATTAAAATAGCAGAACACGTTGCACTTTGCGACGGAACCGCTTTTTCGGCAAGAGTTTCTCTTGATTCTGTTGCAAATATAAGAAAAGCCAAACAGGCTATCAAAAAAGCTTTTGAAGCTCAAATTCACGGTCTTGGTTTCGGCTTTGTTGAAATACTTTCAACTTGTCCTACAAACTGGAAAATGTCACCTGAAAAAGCTCATGAAAGAGTAAGAAATGAAATGATGCAGGTATTTAAACCGGGCATCTACAAAGACGTAACAGCAGAACAAACAAAATAAAAATATACACGAGGGATTAAAAATGGAAAAGAATTTTATAATAGCAGGATTTGGCGGTCAGGGCGTATTGCTGGCAGGAGAGGTATTGGCAAATGCTTTCATGTTTGACGACAAAAATGTAACCTGGTATCCGAGCTATGGTGCAGAAATGCGCGGTGGTACTGTTAATTGTGAAATAGTAATGAGTGATGAAGAAGTCAGCTCTGTTAATAAATCTGACGCAGATTTTGTTATTGCATTAAATCAGGCATCTTTTGACAGATTTTTACCAAAAATTAAAAAAGGCGGCTTGATGATTGCAAACTCAACTCTTACAAAAGAAGTTAAACCCAGAACTGATATAAACTATGTATTTGCACCAATTACAAAACTTGCAGAAAATGTAGGCAACATTAAAATGGCTAATATACTTGCATTAGGAATTTTATCGAAAGCAAGCAAATTAGTTTCAACCGAATCTGTAATAAAAGCTATGGAAGCAGTGGTTCCGCCTAATAAGAAACATTTATTACCTTTAAATATTGAAGCTCTAAAAATAGGTTATGAGTATGATTTATTGCCTGTACAAGCTTAAATCAACTAAAAAGTCGATTTAAAAATTTGCGATTGATATTATTCTGTTAGAGTACAGTTCAAGAGGTCTTTATAACGTGAAAAAGGAACTAATTCAATCCATTAGAGAAAAAGAGATTCAACTGGCGAAATTGAAAGAGCACGTTGACAAAAGTGCCGTGTGCTCGGATTTATACAACAAAGTCGTTTTGGAAAAAGCTATCCTGAAAAAAGAACTTGAAAACTCTAAAAAAATAATTTTTTTAGATAGTATTAAAGCTATTATTCCACGCAAAAAAACTTTAATCTGTGACTATTTCAAAAAATAATGTTTTATTTTCTCCAAGGGTAATCTTTCTTGATTTCCCAGCCGTCATATTGTATTAAAGCAGTACAAGCCTGTCTTTTGGAAGCATTAGCATTTTTGCAAGCCTGTAATATTGTTTCCCTTGAAGGAAGAGATGTGCAATAAGACGATGCTATAAATCTTCCGTCGGCACATAAAGTAAAAAGAAATGTATCTTTTCCGTTGTATGATTCTGCTTTGCAGTTTTTAAAGTCCAAACAATAGAAGAAATATGCTCTTTGTGTACCTGACTCTGCCGTTGAGGATGGAGAGTAAGCATTGAAGCCTGAGCCATCGCTCAATGCGACATTATAGTGCGTAGTGTTTGTTGTATCACGATATTTGGAAGTAGAGGTAATATGCTTATCTAAATACTTTAAATACCAATTTTCAAAAACCCTGCTGTTCTCATCTATTACATCGGGAAGCCAGTTTACAATATCACCGTTTTCAACTTCAGAAAGCTTTATAGCCTGATTCATAACTGAATAAAATTTCTTCAATTTTGTTTCAGTAACTTTGTTTCTATGGTTTGCAACCAAAGCAGGAATAGTTAGCGCTGCAACAACGCCGATAATGCCTAGTGTAATCAGTACTTCTGCCAGTGTAAAAGCAACTTTTCTTCTCATTAAAACTCCATTATAATTGTGATATGCTACATCACCATTATAACAGGTTTTATACTTTTTACAACCCCTTAAAAGCGCTTGAGCGGAGCTTAAAAGTCTGCCCCCCCCCCGAGTAAATCAAATCTTTTCATATTTTTTGCTCCTTTCATTTGTATATAATATTTATACATAGCCCTATGTTGCAGGTCAAGCCGATGCTTTATTATTATAACAATTTTAAATTATTTATTCAAGTATGATTACTATGTATAAAAATAATATGTTCATGATATAATGCTTTCAAAAGTGTTATTATTTAAATTTTTAGAAGGAGAAGAAAAATTATGACTGAAAAACGTGTTTGGTTATTCAGAGAGGGTAACGCAGATATGCGCAACCTTTTAGGCGGCAAAGGCGCTAACCTTGCTGAAATGACCAATTTGGGGCTGCCTGTTCCTCCGGGATTAACTATTACCACAGAAACTTGTATGGATTACATTAACAACGGTAATAAAATGCCTGAAGGATTAATGGATGAAGTTAAATATTATTTAAGCGAAGTTGAAAAACAAGCCGAGAAAAAATTCGGTGATGCTGAAAATCCGCTTCTTGTTTCAGTTCGTTCAGGTGCAAGACTTTCAATGCCAGGTATGATGGAAACTATACTTAACCTTGGTATGAACGATGAAACCGTAGAAGGTATGATTAAATTAACCAATAATCCAAGATTCTGTTATGATTCATATCGTCGTTTTCTTACTATGTTTGGTTCTGTTGCTTGGGATATTGAAAGAACAAAATTTGAAGATTACATAGATAAAATTAAAGAAGAAAAAGGTTACAAACTTGATACCGAATTAACCGCAGAAGACTGGAAATCATTAATTCAGCCTTATAAAGATTTAATAAAAAAAGAAACAGGAAAAGAATTTCCTCAAGATCCTTATGTACAACTTGAAGAAGCTATTGAAGCAGTATTCAGATCTTGGAACATTCCTCGTGCAGTTGCTTACAGAAACCACTACAAAATTGACCATAACTACGGAACAGCCGTAAACGTTCAAACAATGGTATTCGGTAACATGGGCGATGATTGCGCTACCGGTGTTTCATTTACAAGAAACCCTTCTACCGGTGAAAATAAATTCTACGGCGAATATTTAACAAACGCTCAGGGCGAAGACGTTGTTGCAGGTATCAGAACTCCAAACCCAATTGCTGATTTGGAAAAAGAAATGCCTGAACAATATAAACAATATGTTGATATTGCTAAAAAACTCGAACAAGGTTACAAAGATGTTCAGGATATGGAATTTACAATTGAAAAAGGTAAATTATATATCCTTCAAACACGTAACGGCAAAAGAACAGCTAAAGCTTCAGTCAGAATTGCTGTTGAAATGGCAGAAGAAGGAATTATCAGTAAAGAAAGAGCAATCGAATTAGTTGATCCAAACCAATTGTATCAGGTATTGCTTCCTGATTTTGATTCCGCTGCTAAATTACAGGCAAAACAAATTGCCAGAGGTCTTGCAGCATCACCTGGTGCAGCTGTTGGTAAAATTGTATTTGATACTGAAGAAGCTGCTGAACGCGGAAGCAAAGGTGAAAAAGTCATCTTGGTTCGTATTGAAACTTGTCCAGATGATATTCACGGTATGATTGCTTCTCAAGGCGTATTAACACTTAGAGGCGGAATGACTTCCCACGCTGCAGTTGTTGCTAAAGGTATGGGAAAACCTTGTGTAGCAGGTGCAGAAGATTTAAAAATCGACTTAAAAAATGAAACCATTACTACAACTGACGGAACCGTTTACAAAAAAGATGATATTATCTCACTTGACGGCGGTACAGGAGAAGTTATGGAAGGAGCAGTTCATCTTGTTCCTCCGGTAATGGATGACAATTTCAAAAAATTATTTACTTGGGTAAATGAAATAAAACTGTTAGGAGTAAGAGCAAACGCTGATACACCTGCTGATGTTGCAAAAGCATTGGAATTAGGTGCGGAAGGTGTAGGTCTTTGTCGTACAGAACACATGTTTATGGACCCTGACAGATTACCTTGGGTTCAAAAAATGATTATTGCGGGTACTCCTGAGGCAAGAAAAGAAGCATTAGAACACTTATTGCCAATGCAATACGGCGATTTCTATGCAATGTTCAAAGCATTGGGCGAAAAACCTATGACAATCAGATTGCTGGATCCGCCGCTTCATGAATTCTTGCCTAATAAAGACGAATTAATTGCAACAGTTGCAACTAAAAAAGCTTTAGGACAGGATTATGCAGATGATGAAAAAATGCTGAACCTTGTAGAAGAAATGTCTGAATCTAACCCTATGATGGGCTTAAGAGGATGCCGTTTAGGACTAACTTATCCTGAAATTAACGAAATGCAAGTTAGAGCTATTTTCTCAGCAGCTTGCGATTTGAAAAAAGAAGGATTAAATGTTAAACCTGAAATAATGATTCCTCTTGTAGGTCATGTTAACGAGCTTAAAACAGTTCAATGCCTTTTAGAACGCGTTGCAGAAGATGTAATGAAAGAAAAAGGAGTTTGTGTTGATTACATGTTTGGTACAATGATTGAAATTCCTCGCGCAGCATTAACAGCTGACCAAATTGCAGAATATGCGGAATTCTTCTCATTCGGAACAAATGACTTAACACAAATGACATTCGGTTATTCAAGAGATGATGCGGAAGGCAAGTTCTTACAAAACTACGTAGAACAAAAAATTCTGCCTGCTAACCCATTTGCAACTCTTGATCAGGAAGGTGTAGGTCAGTTAATGAAAATTGCTTTAGAAAAAGCATTAAAAGTCAGACCTCATCTAAAACGCGGTATTTGCGGCGAACACGGCGGCGATCCTGCTTCTGTTAAATTCTGCCACAAAATCGGCTTGAATTATGTATCCTGCTCACCGTTCAGAGTTCCGCAAGCAAGACTTGCTGCAGCTCAAGCAGTAATTGAATTCAAACACTGCAAAGAAGAAGAAGGAACATTAGGTTGTAAATAATATATTCTTTCTATCAGAATAAAAAAAGACGGTAATTAAATTTACCGTCTTTTTAATTTAATTATGAAAATCTTTACCGCCGACAATTCTCAAGTGTCTTTGTTCGCCTTCTCCGACAGACTTGCTCATCATGTTATGCTGTTCAACAAGCTCATGCTGCAGTTTTCTTATTTGTTGGTTTTGAGGAGTCAACTCAACGTGTTCTGCTCCTGCAAGAATTTTGTTAATAGCTGCTTTTGCTTCATCTAAAGCCTTTTCTGCGGCATCATAGTACCCGAAAAGAGTTTCAGAAGTTTCGGTAATATCAAGAGCTTCTTTCAATACTTTCTGAATTTGTGCCATAGAGTTTGTTTTGACATAAAAAATCTGCAATCTGTAATCATTTGCTGTACTTAAAACCTTAGCTCCGCCTTTAATAAAGTTTTTATGCGCAATAACTATATCGGCATCATCAAGGTTTCTAGTAATCTCTGCATTAAGATTAAGCCTTTCGATAATCTTTTCAACAATGCTTCTTGAAACAGCATAAAGATAAATTTTCTTATAACCTTTAACTTCTTCAACGTATTTTTGTCTTGAAAAACTGAATTTCAGGCTGTCAGTATTTGATTCAGGCTGAATTTTTTGTTCAAGCTTGTTAATTTCTTTTGGAATATCTGTAATAGCAGGTTCTTCTTTAACTTGAACAGGCTGTTGAATTTCACTTTCATAACTTTTATCAACTTTTCTGATTTCAGGTCTTATAGGCCAGCCCCTCAAAATATAATCAACAGCTTCCGCAGTATTTTTATAAACCGCCAGAGTGTTTCTGTCTAGAATTTCAATTACGACATCAAATGTTGGCTGCTTTTCCCTTTCAAGAACCGTTTTTTGAGAAGCCCTTCTTTTAGCCTCATCGTCACCTAAAGTAACAGATTGAATACCGCCTACCAAATCAGATAATGTAGGGTTTTTAATCAGGTTTTCCAAACTGTTTCCGTGAGCCGTAGCAATAAGCATAACTCCGCGTTCTGCAATAGTTCTTGCGGCTTGAGCTTCTTCCTCCGTACCAATCTCATCAACAACAATAACTTCAGGAGTATGGTTTTCAACAGCTTCAATCATAATATCTTTTTGATATTGAGGTTGTGTAACCTGCATACGCCTAGCATGCCCTATCGCAGGATGAGGAGTGTCACCGTCGCCTGCAATTTCATTTGATGTATCAACTATTACAACACGCTTTGCAAGCTCATCTGCAACAAGCCTTGAAATTTCTCTTAATTTTGTAGTTTTACCTACACCGGGACGTCCCAAGAACAAAATACTTTTGTTCATTAAACAAATATCTTTTATACAAGCAATTGTCCCCGTAACAACTCTGCCGATTCTGCAAGTCAGACCAATAACTTTCCCTTGTCTGTTTCTGATTGCACTTATCCTGTGGAGTGTTCCGGGGATTCCTGAACGATTATCAGATGTAAATTCCTGAATTCTGCTCGTTATAAAATCAATATCATTTTCATCAACAAATTCACTGCCTAAATACTCAATCTTACCTCCCGAGTGTCTTATTTCAGGAGTTCGTCCGATATCCAGAACAATTTCTATTACATCCTCCATTTTCTCATAAGTAATATGCCTTCTGACTTTGTCAGGCAAGACCTCTGTTAAACGGTCCAAATCATTCTGAAATTGTAGGTTGCTCATTTTTTAATCTGCCTTTCTACTATTTTGTAATATATATAACAAAATAAATTACTGGCGTCTAATCTTCCGAACCCGCATCGGAATCCCTATGCTTTTTATATTCACCTTTCTACTTATATTATACCACTTTTCAAAAAAATTTCCTCAATCCAAAGTATTACAAAAGTAGTAATTTTACATAACTTAATAGGGACTTAAATACACTTGAATTTAATCATGTAAACAAATGTTACAATAAACTTTATATTTTTAAAGTTTATACGTCAAAAATCCGTATTACTACATGAAAAGGAAATTCATGTTACTAATTAGAAAGGAAAGTCTAAAAAATGGGCTTAGCAGCAGGACAAGCTAGATTATTAACAATTACAGGCAGAAAATCTGACTGTGAATTTGAATCTATGCGTCTTTCTCACCAAAAAATTGCTTTGGCAAGAGAAATGGCTGACCTTTCCAATGAATATCAAAACTCTTTAGACCAGAGCAAATTGATTTATGACTATTACGGAACCGGCGATACAAATACACCGTTATCTTATGGTATTTTGATGACTCCTTCAACATTAAACGACTATATGCCTACAACTATTACAGACACATTAGGCAGAGTTGTTTTGAATACTCAATACGCAGCAGCAGCAAAATATGCAGGTATTCCTCAAGAAGGTTTGGGGACACTTCCTTCTGAAGCAATGCGTAATGCATTTATACAAGGTTTACAAGCTAAAGGTGTTATAACAAACACTTTAGCGAATACTATTTTAGGTCTTCCATATAACCAGGAAGCAGGTATCGGAGGCGGTACAACTACTGCAATTACAACCACCACAGGTAATATTACTTCATTATTAAGCTACATCAATGACAATATTACAGAAGGTATTACAATCAGCGGCTTGAATCTTGGCGACGGACAAGGTGAACAATTCCAAATTAACGATGTAAACGCTAATGACCAAACTTCACAGCTTACATTATATAACTTGTTAAACGGAACCGCTCAATATGAAATCTTAGGTGAATCAAACAAAGGCGATAGAATTAACACAGACAGTATGAACCGTATGATTGATTATATTACAGGCAGCGGCGGATTTATCGAACAAATAAGCGACCAGTTAGGAAGTATACTTGACTTGGGCGATGGTTATACAGCGAAAGCTCTTGCTTATGCTGAAGAAGAAACTAAAAAAATGTACTCAAGAAGAGGCGGAAAAACTTCAGCAGAATCAGGATATGACCCTAATGCAGAATCTGATTGGATTAAATTAGATTGGGACTGCCACCACGGTGATGCTGTTGATGATATTAAAGGACAAAGTGAAAACTATATCGGTATTGTCGGTTCAAACGGTGTAACTTCATGGTTTGCAACAAGATGGGGTGCTACAAAAGTTAACTTAAACAACGTAGCTAAAGCATTCTTAACATACTTCGTTAAATATATGGACGGTGTTGCAAGTAAAGATGCAGACGGCAGCGACAAATACAAAGTTGAATACGGTCATGTTTCAAACAGTAAATTTGCAACAGATGATTATTTATTCCAATATACAATCAAAACAGGTTCAACTGTATCAAGTGATGATTTGGCTCAATCAACTTTCTATGATGCATTGTTCAACCAAATCTGCCAAAACGGCTGGACCGAAAATGCAAAAATCACTGATAACGATTACTTGCAGCAAATGCTTCAAAACGGCATGCTGTTCATATCCAAAATGAAAGATGACGGGTATTATTATCAGGGCAATTATGCAACAGACAGCTACATCAAAGAAATTTCCGATGAAACTGCAATTGCCCAGGCTGAAGCTAAATACACTACTGAAAAAGCAAAATTAAATGCTAAAGAAGAAACATTAGATTTAAAAATGAAAAATCTGGACACTGAAATTTCTTCACTTACAACAGAATACGATACAGTTAAAAACACGATATCGAAAAACATTGAAAAATCATTCAAACGATACAACGCTTAAAAAACCGCTTACGAAAATCATAAGCGGTTTTTAAATTTTATACACCTGAAACAGGCGGTAAATTTACCTGTTTGAGCCTTTGCTCAATTCTTCTATACCATTTTAAATGCTGCTTAAACAAGATATCATATTTAGTAATGTCACCTTGAGAAATTTCTCTTGCTTGATTATCGCAAACTTCTTCAAGAGCATGTTCCAAAGAATGAGTTAATTCTTTACGGTTTAAATTCATGTCTTTATTGAGTTCAATTCTTCTACCGAATTCAACAACAACTTCAGGTCTGTTATCTCTAAAGAAGCAATAATCAAAAGCAACGGGAATCAAGTTAATTCTTCCATATCTTTTCAAAGCATTTTGTGCAATATAAGCCAGCCCTGTTTGAAACTCAATCGGTCTGTAATGAGGAGGTCTTATAATCCCTTGAGGGAATATGCACAACATATTTCTTAAATCGCCCATAACATCAACAGAATACTGTAAAGCTTTCATTGCAGACTGTGGAGATTTTTTATTAACAGAATAAGCTCCTCCGCGTCTTAAAAGCGGAAAACGGTTTAATTCTTCAACCATTAAACGAACTTCTTTACGAAAAATTCTGTGAGTTATATTATAAAATACAATTCCGTCCCACCAGTTGCTGTGAGGCGCAAAAAGAATTGTAGGCACACTTGTATCGCCTTCAAAATAATTTTCGGCACCTTTATATCTAAAAGCATAAAAACGGTTTTGAAGCATATTATAAAAAAATGTGCTTGCAATCCACAACCAGAATTTGCTGGTTTTTGCCGGTTTAAATTTCTCCTCTTTATTCCTCAACTTCGTTGGGGGGATGTCAGAATATAATTGTTCTTCTACTGCCATAAAACAATTGTACTCCAGTTAAAAGAAATAGGCAAATAGACAACAGAGTAATTTTAAGAAAACTTAACCTAAAGATTGTCAATTAAATTGGAAAACTTATAAAAGACTTCATAAGCAGGAAAACTCCCGCTCTAAGGCGGGAGAAGGAATGAAAGTAAGCGCTGCCGTAATCTTGTCTGCTGAAAAGCCGAAAATTTTACGGTCTGTGCTCACTTTTTATATGAAAAAATTCTATTTGATTTTAGCTTCAAGTTTTTCCAACCTAATCTTTAGCTCTGCATTTACTTTTTCCAATGCTGTAACTCTCGTATCAAGCTCTTTTATCGCATTTATTACAGCATAGAACATATCTTCCATTCGGATTCGCAAAAATCCGTCTTCACCTTTTTTGACTGCATCTGGAAAGATTTTTTGTAAGTCTTGAGCCATTACACCAACGCGAGGTTCTTTGGTTTCATCTTTTTTAAATGTATAATTAAACACTTTTAGCAGACGAATTTTATCAAGACCTGAAGTACTTTCCCTACCGACATATTTTAATCTTCTGTCAGAAGACATATCTGAATATGGCCATGCAGGGACTGAATCATTATACATTGCAAGCTCATTACCCCAAGTTTTTGAATGTCCTCTGCCAATTGCATCACCATGTCCGCTCTTACCTGCAAAATGCTGCCATACATAGCCTTGTACTATTAAATCAGCATTCAATATCGCCATTGCATAATCGCCTTTTTTATGAAGCTCAAAAATAGCGTTGGTTTCGTTAATACTTACAGAATCTCTGTTAAAAGAACCTCCCGAACCAAAGTACAAACTTTCAAGAGTGGTATCCGATTTATGGCTTGTTGATTTAGGACCTGAGTTTGAGCCGATACAGGTTTTGTTATTACCTGTTACACCACTGCACGCATTAACACCAATAGCAACATTACCGGCACCTGATGCTTTGGCATTGTTACCGATTGCTATTCCGTTTGTTGTTGCATAAGTATTGCCTGTATTTATTGTAAGGAATTTACCGTTATTTCCTATTGCGATACCTCCACTGGATTCGGCTCCTAAACCAATAGCAATTCCTGGATAATTTGTATGAGTTTCAGCTTTAAATGATGTAGCTTTCGCAGATGTACCGATTGCTATTGTTGACTCATCTTCAGCTGTTGCGTTATAACCTAAAGCTACACCGCTTTCACTTTTTGCTTGGGCTCCTGCGCCGATAGCCAAAGCATAATCATCACCAGTTTTAGAAAGATTACCAATAGAAATACTTTGTAATCCCGTAGCGCCTCTATCACTTGTCCCTGCGTTGATTGCTATTGAATCATCGCTGCGTGCATAAGTATTTTGACCGATAGCAACTGCACTTTCACCATTTGTGTATGAAGAATTACCTATCGATATAGCTTTTGATTTATTTGCACTTGCATCATAGCCAATTGCTGTACCATATGAACTTACTTCTGTACTTGCACCTAAAGCCGTACCATACGAATTAGCCTGAGAACCTGCACCAAACGCAACTGAATTACCGTATGACATTGAAGGTGTACCTATTGCAACAGCATTCTCACCCATAGAAACTGCAAGTGTTCCAACCGAGATACTATATTTACCTGTTGTTCCGCCAACTCCTATAACAACAGAACCGTCTCCGGATGATTTCGCAGGACTACCTATTGCAACTACACCGCTATCAATTGCTTCAGCTTCATCACCAATTACAACTGCTTTTTGTCCTGCATTAACTTCATTACCTATTGCAACTGCATTTGAGCCTAAAGAACCTGACGCACTTAATTTACCAAGTAGAACACTGTTATTATTTAGGCGTAAAACTCCTTGATTTAATCCGTCACGTTTAAATGCTATATGGCTTGGACGAGTGCCTGATGTATTGATGATTAACTTTGCTGTTTCATCCGTATTAGTAAATTCTCTCTGACCTATCATAGCGGTTTGACTTTCTCCTAATCCATAATATGCATCAGAAAGATTTCCTTCAGAATATCTCCAAGGACTTGATTGGTCTACCTTACTTCTCGTTGTTACAACAGGTGCCATGGCTGCCAAAACTATGCTCAAAATGAGCATGACTACCATCATCTCGGCTAATGTAAAACCTAAATGTTTACCTTTGAAAATCGGCTTAAGGAGTGCTTCTAGAGTGCCCCCCCCCCCGAAATTTAAATGTGCAGTATTATAACGTTCTGATTGAACATCAACAACTGCGGGCACTTGCGTGCCGACTAAATTTTTTATCATACTTTCACTCCTTTATGTGTTATTCTTATTATAAGTGTTTTTTGAATTTTTTCAAGTGAAAGAACACATCACACTTACCTTTATACCCTTAAGACAACGTTATTTATATTTAAATTTAGGAGTAATATTATTTCTTCAAATTCCTCGTTGGAATAAGTTTTTTCATTCATTAAGCTTTCATCAAGAGTTTTTGATGCAACAAATTTTTGAAGATAATATTTTTTTGCACCTTTAATTAACTGACCTATTTTTTCAAAATCCCCGAATGTAAGCTGAGATTTAAGAACAGTAGTACGAAATTCATAATCAATACCGCAATTCATAATTATATCAATACTTTTTTGGATGTTCTCACAGTTAACATTCACCCGTGTAATTTCAGAATACTTATCCAAAGGCGCTTTAATATCCATAGCAATATAGTCAATATAGGGCAATGACTTTTGGAGTTTGTCGGGGAAAGTTCCGTTTGTATCAAGTTTTACAAGAAATCCCATTGATTTAACATCTTTTATAAAATCAATTAAATCATTTTGCAAACAGGGTTCGCCGCCTGTAATGACAACACCGTCAAGCTTTCCTTTTCGTGTCTCAAGAAATTCGAAAAAGCCGGCAGTTGTCCATGCCGGCTCATTTCTTAAAACTATCAATTCAGGGTTATGACAGTAACCGCATCTGAAATTGCAGCCTTGTGTAAACACAATTGCGCTGATTTTATCAGGGAAATCAAGCAGTGAAGTCTTTTGAACTCCGCCTATTTGCATTGACATTCTCCGATAACAAATTCAGTTCTGTCTTTGAATTCTTTTTTCTTTCCTTTATTCCACTGCTGAACAGGTCTGATATACCCTACAACACGTGAATAGACTTCGCAGTCAGCTCCGCACTCCGGACATGTAAAATGTTCGCCTGCTACATAACCATGATTTGGGCATGTGCTGAATGTCGGTGAGAATGTAAAATACGGAAGGTGATAATTATTACAAATCTTTTTAACAAGATTTTTCATAGTTTCTGTACTCTGAATTCTTTCACCTGCATAAATATGAACAACAGTTCCCCCTGTGTATTTTGTCTGCAAGTCATCCTGATGATCAAGCACTTCAAAAATATCATCGGTATAATTTACAGGAAGCTGAGTTGAATTTGTATAATACGGATATCTTTCCTTATCAAGTTTTGCAAGTCTGTAAGAAGTTCCTTCGCCAGGCGTTGCTTCTAGGTTGTAATTATTTCCTGTTTCTTTTTGGAATTCTACAATTTTTGCTCTCATAAAGTCCATAACTTCAAGCGCAAATTGTTTTCCTCTGAAACTTCCCACATTATCATCAAGCAGGTTTAAACATGCTTCGTTCATCCCGATAAGCCCGATTGTAGAGAAGTGGTTTTTCCAATAAACCTTAAATCTTGATTTGATATCTCTTAAATAGAATTTTGTATAAGGATATAAATCTTTATCTGTTAAATCTTCTAAAAGCTTACGTTTAATCTCTAAACTTTCTTTAGCAATCTCCATTTTTTCAGCAAGTTTAGCAAGGAATTCGCCTTTAGATTTTGAATTTGCCGCGATTTTCGGAAGATTAATCGTAACAACACCCACAGAACCAGTTAAAGGATTTGAACCAAACAGTCCGCCACCTCTGTATTCAAGTTCTCTGTTGTCAATTCTCAAGCGGCAGCACATAGAACGTGCATCTTCAGGGGACATATCAGAGTTAATAAAGTTTGAGAAATAAGGAATACCGTATTTGGCAGACATTTCCCATAAACCTTCAATATTTTTGTTATCCCAGTCAAAATCTTTTGTAATATTGTAAGTAGGGATAGGGAAAGTAAATACCCTTCCTGAATTATCACCTTCCATCATAACTTCAAAGAATGCCTTATTTAGCATATCCATTTCATTTTGGAATTCTTTATAAGTACGTTCTTGAAGTTCACCCCCGATTATAACAGGCTGCTCGGCATAATAAGACGGAACAGTTAAGTCCATTGTTATATTGGTAAACGGAGTTTGAAAACCAACACGGGTAGGAACGTTCATATTAAAAACGAATTCCTGAATTGCCTGTTTTACCTGCTTATAATCAAGGTTATCATAACTAATAAACGGTGCGAGCAAAGTATCAAAATTTGAAAAAGCTTGAGCACCCGCAGCTTCACCCTGCATTGTATACATAAAGTTTACAATCTGTCCCAAAGCTGTTCTGAAATGTTTCGCAGGTGCGCTTTCAATTTTACCTCTAACACCTGTAAAGCCTTCGGTTAATAAATCTTTTAAATCCCAACCAACACAATATACAGATATGATATTCAAATCATGGATATGAATATCACCGTTAAGGTGGGCATTTTTAATATCAGTCGGATAAATTTTGTTTAACCAGTAATTTTTGCTGATTTCTGATGCAATATAGTTATTTAACCCTTGAATTGAATAAGCCATATTAGAATTTTCGTTAACTTTCCAATCAAGCTGTTTTAAGTAACTGTCAACAAGAGCAACATTTGCATCTTTTTCGTTCATTGTCGGATTAGACATGTAAGCTGATTTCACAGCATCAAGTGCAACAACATTTGCACCGTTTTTCACAATAGCATTGTTCATAAAAAAATCTCCCAGATTTCCGTGGTAACATCAACTTCCGTAAGCATTCCGACTTTCTCACCTTATTTGGGAGGTCATGTACAATTTACTATTGTACAGAGGACACGGCTGCGGTCCAGTGTGGGAATTACACCCATGCTTTCCTTACAGGAGTATCTATGATTTTATAACTTTGTTAAAAATTTGTCAACAAATCATAAGATTTATTTTTATGAACATTTATTTCCATTCATCATTTTTAATTTCTCTGTGAAGATAATCCATATTACCGTTTATAAGCACCCATCCGCTGCAGCCTCTGCCATTCTGATCAGGTGTACCGGCAGCGCTGAACTTGTTGCATTGAGTCATATTATTATTAGGTTTAAACCCTTCTTTAGTTAAATAAAAATTAAAAAGATCAACCCCGATTTTCATTTTTGCTTTCTTAGGAAATGCTATCCAAAAATCACTGCAACTTATTTTTTTACCTTCATACATACCATCGCAGTCTGTACTGACTATCCAACCGATTGATACCATAGAGCCGTCATTTAATAAAAAATATTTTCCTGCTTTAACTTGCCAAGGCCAGAATGCCTGTCTTCCATCTAAAGATTCAAAATATCCTATGTATTCACCCTCAGTCATTTGAGACTTTTGAACATATTGCATAAGAATTTTCATAACATTAACCGCACCGGTGTTATCTAATACCTGATTACCGTCTTCATCTACTTCTCCTGTATTAGTAATTGTTAATCCCCAATCCTGCGGTTCACCATAATCTTTAACCGCCATTAAATAGGCATTTTGCAGAACCGCGTACGCTTTTTTTAATTGTGTAACCCTTTTTTGTTCCTGATATTTTTGAATTAGAGAGGGCATAGTCATCGCTGCAACAACGCCGATAATGCCTAGTGTAATCAGTACTTCAGCAAGAGTAAACGCAGGAGCTTTTAGGTTGCCCCCCCCCCGAGTAAATCAAATCTTTTCATATTTTTTGCTCCTTTCATTGTTTATAATATTTATGCATAAACCTATATTGCTTCTCCAGCGGCTGCTTTATTATTATAACATTTTTCAAATCTTTGTTCAAGTTTACAATTAAACATAAAAAATTGACTTAAAATTTTGCTTATCATACCCTTAAATAAGAGGAAATGGAGTGAATATCTCCAGCTGCTGCCGCAGCCGTAAAAGCCGGAACACTCAAAGGAAACACATTCCACGAGCAGATTGGATGTGTGATTATATTCTTTGAGTCCTCTTAAGCGAATGCCGGAGGATTTTTTAATGTCACTTGGAGCTGTACAAACGAATAGTGCAAGAGTTGGAACATGTCCACACGGACTGCCGCTCGGAGCATGCCCGATTTGCAACGGTATGGGCGGAGGCGGAATGAAAAAGGCTGACTTTTCTGCAAAACCGGGTGAAATGAGCTGGAACGAGTGCGCAGCAATCGGAGCTTTTCTAAAAGCACAACAGAATGCAAAGCTTCAAAAACAGCAGGATGCACAAACATTCGCCCAAAACGTACAGGCTTTCCAAAATGCATTAATGAATTCAAGCCAAAAACTTGCAAATATTGCACAGTTTTTTACAAACAACACACCTGTTATTATTGCAAAACCCGTAAATTTTGTATTAAATACGGTTCTTGGCGGAATTATTCGTACAATTGCAAATATTCCGACAGCTATCTCAAACACAATTCAAACAATACAGCAAAAACTTGCTGATATTTCTGACAAACTAACAGCATTGATGGGCGAACTTAAAGCTTCCATAGAAAAGAAAATTTCAGAAGCGTTTAAGGATTTGAAAAAGAAAGTAAAATCTCTGTTCTCAATATTTCAACCACTTGATGCAGATAACAATGACAAACAAATAGATGAAACTAAAAAAGCTTTTGAATTAAGAACATTTATACATGATTTGTATAAAAAAATTACCGAAGCAGAAAAGGATTTAGATGCCGCTGAACATGACACCGTTTCATGATGCAGAAACGATAAGACAACAACGAAATTTAACAAGTTCACAAAAACGCGCCAACTCGGAAACCAAAGAAGGCGTGCTTGTTAACAATTTTATAAAAGACTGTCCCGATTGCAAAGTAAGTCTTAATGATACATACGACAGCCTTGTTATATCAGAAAACGCAAAAATGCCTTCAAAACTTTATGAAAAAAATACATCCTCAGAAAAAAGTATTCTTCCCATAAGTGCAGTTGCAGTAGGCGTAATGGGTGCAGTTGCTCTGCTTTCGGCATTTGTAAGACGCAATACAAGAATAAATTTAAAAATATCTGATGAAAAAAGAATTTCAGATGTAACCAGAAATCTTGCAGTAAATGATGAAGGCACTCAAGCAATGTTTCAAATGGTTGTAAACCCAACCAGAAAAACAATTCTTGCGGGCGTAGGGGTTTTAACACTTACTGCAATGGGTTTTATGGGTAAAACTTTCTTTGACGGGTTCAAAGATGTATGGGTTAAAAAGCGCGAAGCTGATATTCAAAAAAATATGCAGGAGCAGTTAATTAATATTGAAACACAATCTTTTGCAGGAAAAATCCAGATAACAAGAAGTATGCTCGCTGAAAAAGCACACGAATTCAGCAGATATCTATCGGATGATAAAGAAAAAATTCTGCCGAATTTCGGTAAACACCTGCATTTTACAGGCAGCAAAGATAAACAGGAGCAAAAAAATAACCTTAATTATTTCCTTTTAGGTGTCGGAACTCTGGCTGCGATTATCGGACTTGGCTTTTTATCACTTAAAAACCTGAGCAAAAGTAAAAACCTTTTACAAGATTATGTATCAAACAGAACAAACTTGATTAAAGACATTGTAAAAAAATCAACAAACATTACAAAAGAAAAGGACAAAAAACTTTTAGAAGCATACCTCCAATCAATAGATGCAGATAAAAATACAATAACTGATGCTCTTAAAGATTTGAACTGGGATAAAAATGATATTACAGAGTTCACGCAAAAGCTTGTAAAAAAAGCTGAAACCTCAACAACAAAAGTAAATGAAACAATAGGCGGTGACGGAACTCCTAAACCTACATTCTATTCTCACGTTGACGATTACAGAGCATTTTTCTACAACTGGCTTTTAGATACGGATAACAAACAATTTAAACAGTTATTTTTCGGTATAACAGGTTTAACAGCAGTAAGCTACGGCGGAAAACTCGCAGGCGATGCAATAAAAGAAGTTCAGGTTAAAAAGTTGAATGCCCAAACAGAAGTTGAACTCCAAAACAGACTTATTTCAACAGAACTCAGAAACTTCAAATCTAAAAAAGATGCCGCGATACAACCGCTTGTAGATGAATTTTATAAACAGGTCGATAAAGGCAAACCAAAAGAAGAACTCAAAGTAATGGCTGACAATATATTATTTGAAATTAAAAACGGTCCTCCGTTTGTATATTCTTAAGGAGGTTTATATGTACAATTATATTTCAATACAGCCTTTAGCATATAATAATACGCCTCAATACAGACCATGCCTGCTCCCTTCAGGAAACAGAAATTACACAATCGTTGATAAAAACAAGGTTGATTTTTTTGTTTCTCAAAAAGAAGCAGCACTTCCTTACCTTGCAGATATTCTTTCTCATTCTGATAACGAAGCACAAATTGTAGAAACACTGCATATAGTTAATTCAATGCTTGATGACGGCGTGAAAGGAATAGACAAAATGTATCCGGTGCTTTCGCGTTTTAATAATACAACATCTCCAAATATACAAACTTACCTTGCAGGGATTTACAGAAAGACACAAGTCCCCGATGCATTCGGTCCTCTTGTAAAGATGTTAATTCAGAATTCAATGCGACCTCAGACATCAAATTTTGATGCCAATGAAGAAATCGGAGGAGCAATACTGGCTTACATTTCAGACCGCTTTCGCAACCAGCCCCAAAGATAACATGTTACAAAATTGTAACATGAATGGGTGCATGATTAAAGTTTTCAAGCCCATGTGTCGATAACATGATTACGAGTACTAAGTAACCAAGAAAGGAAGTTCGACAGCAATGGGAATGGCAGCGTCACAAGCTAGATTTTTAGGTCTGACAGCCAGAAAAACCAATGTTGAATTTGAAGGTCAACAAATTAACCAACAAAGAACAACATTGTCAAACCAGTCTGCAAATTACTACAATGATTTGCTCGGCATGTCTGTACCTGTACCGCCGTCTGTCGACGATTACACAAAAACTGTGTATACTTTCGAGGACGGAGCTTTAACAAACCAAATTACAGCAATGATTGCACAAAACGACGGCACATATACTGTAAGCTATTTAAGACAATGGACAGACGATTTTTCAGTTGTCGGTGCATCAACAAGCATTGTTAATGCAAATGCTGATAAAACTCAGTTCAAAGTCGGTTCAACAACTCTGCGTAAGTTAGGAACTATTCCGACAAAAGCAGACGGAACTTATGATAAGGATGCAGGCGGAGCAGACAGTTACCTTGAATCTTTATCTGAAGATCAAATTAAACAACTTAAAGCTGAAGAAGATGAATACATTAAACTTCTTGAAAATAAATACGGCGCAGGTGATTATTTAGTAAGATATATTCAAGATACAACAACAGGTGAATATAATCCTTACTTCTACAAATTATCAGATTTGCAAAACGCAAACTACGATGATAATGGCAATTCTCAATCAAATATTAATTGCTACAAAGTAGGAAGCGAAACAAAAACTGAAGAAGTTAAAGCTGTTGAAGACTGCTTAATTGAAAAAGACAGTTCCGGCCGCTATATTAACATCACCATACCGAATAACGGCAATCCTGTAACTTATTCGTTAACAACATCAACTGTTACCGATCAGGATGCATACGAAGATGCTATGAACCAATACGAGTATGAAAAATACGAATATGATCAAGCAATTAACGAAATCAACGCCAAAATTGAAATAATTCAGTCACAAGATAAAAACCTTGAATTGAGATTGAAACAACTTGATACCGAACAAAAAGCAATCTCAACAGAAATAGATGCGGTTTCTCAGGTAATTCAGAAGAACACCGAATCAACATTCAAAACTTTCGGCTAGGGAGCGTGTCGCTCCACCCGCCACATCGAGCTTTGAATAAACTTTCAAAGTTACGAATTAAAAAAAATTTTCCTTTCCCTTTTTCCTATTGATTTTCCAACGACAAGCGAAAGCAAGTCGTTTTTTTTTGTCTTAAAACAATTTCTTGACATACATATCTGTAAATAATATATTAACTACCATTGTTATACAGAAAAAGGATTATTTATATGAATGACGGCAATCTGAAAATAAGTATTGTACTGACAAGTTATAATTATGAACAATATATTTCAGAGTGCATCCAATCTGTCATTGACCAAACTTTTACAAATTGGGAACTCATAATTATTGACGACGGTTCAAAAGATAATTCAATTAATATTATCAAAGAATTCTGTTCAAAAGATGAAAGAATAAAATTATTTACACACCCGCAAAACGAAAATAAAGGCCTTCAAAAAACTCTTGAATACGGTATAAATCTTGCGAATAATCAATGGATTACACTCCTTGAAAGCGATGACATTTTATCTTGTGATTATCTTGAAAAAAAATCAGACGTTATTAAAAAATATAATGATGACATTAACTTAATATTTAATGAATGTGAAATCTTCGGCGATGAAAAAAGAATTGAACGAATATCAAGGAGTATGAAAAGAACCCGAAAAAAATTAAGAAAGAAAAAATACCCCGCAAATATGTTTTATGATTTTTACTGTGATAATAATATATTCACTTTTTCAAGCGTAACCGTTAAAAAATCAGACTTATTAAAAATTGATTTCAATACGCCAATAGATTGCCTTCTTGACTGGTGGATTTATATTCAGCTTGCTCACCTGAATAATTTTTATTATATTCCCTCTAAACTTACAAAATGGCGCCTTCATCCGTCAAGTTATATTAACAAATCCAAACAGAAATCCCCGTTTGCACTCCAAACAAAAGCATATTATAAAATATACAAAAATACACGAAGCAAAAAAATATTAGCATTTATTATATACGGACAAATCTGCTGGATATTCAAAAAGATTAACCATAAAATCGAAAAACTTTTTATAATTACTACAAAATATATTAAAGGCGAAAAAAAATTTTTAGATTTGTTAAAGAATAAATAATATTTCTATGATATTATTTTTATATGACATTTCAAGACAAATATTTGCAAATTCTAAATGAAGTAAAAGAAGAAGTTGAGCAGATAAAACAAGAAATTACATCAGATATAAGCATCCAAGAGCCTTTAAAATCAAAACTTTTCGAGCTTATGACAGCTCCTTCAAAACACATAAGAGCAGTAGTATCTTTTTTATATTTAAAGGCAGAAGGTCAAAACATTGATGACAGGCAAGTTTCGCTTCAAACAGCAGTAGAACTTGTACACAATGCATCTTTAATCCATGACGATATTATTGACGAAAGCTGTGAAAGACGCAGCATCAAAACAATTAATGACGAATTTGAAAATAAACTTGCCGTAATATCAGGTGACTACCTGCTTTCAATAGCATTAAAAAAAATATGTAATTTAAATTCAATAAAGCTTATTGAAATGTTTGCTCAAACACTTGATGAAATGTGCAAAGGAGAAGTTACACAATATTTTAACAAATTTGAAATACCATCAATCGAAGATTACCTTAAAAAAACAGAGCAAAAAACAGCAAAACTTTTTGAAACTGCATTATGCGGTGCTATATTGTTAACAAATTCCAACAGCAATCCGAAAGAATTTGCAAAAAACTTAGGTATAGCATTTCAAATAAGAGATGATTTGATTAACATAAAAACTACAAAATCAGATTTACACGATGGAATTTATACTGCACCCGTAATTTATTCCCGAAATATAAACAAGCCTGATGATGGTATTGAAAAAACCAAACTTTTGTTAAATAATTACATAGAAAAAGCTGAACAATCCTTGGAAAATATTGATAACAACAAATACAAATTGACATTAGTTGAGCTTTTGGAGCTTTTAAAAAATGAATAAAATAAAAGAAATAATAAACAAAATTAAAGAACAATATATGAAAATCAATCCTATGGCAAGAGAGATTATTGAAACAATAGTTTTTGTCGTGGTAATGGTAATCATTATAAGATTTTTTATCGGAGAAATACGCTGGATACCATCCGCATCAATGCGCCCGACTTTAATAGAAGGTGACAGGATAATTGTAGAAAGATTTTCAAGATTTTATTCATCTCCAAAACGCGGTGATGTAATGGTATTTTACCCGCCGTTTGAAAAATTAAAAAATACCCCCTGGAAATTATTTTCACGTCTTACAGGTTTTTGGTGCAAAGATGTTGCCTATATAAAACGTGTGATAGGAACTCCCGGCGACAAATTCGAGATTAAAACAGATGCTGACGGCAAAAGTACGGTATACATAAATGATGAACCGCTTAATGAACCATATATAAGAAGCGAATATTATGAAAAAGACTGCACGACTGATATGATTTGCGGACCGGTTGTAATCCCCGAAGGTCAATATCTTATGATGGGAGATAACAGAGGGGACTCTTATGACAGCAGATGGTGGGGCTTCCTCCCCGAAGACAGATTTGTTGGAAAAGCAGTATTTTTGTTTTGGCCTTTTAACAGAATTAAAACATTAAATTAATTAAAAAAACGTTATCAAAATGATAACGTTTTTTTGTCTGCCATTCTACGACGATAAATTACATTAATAAATGATAATATTTCATATAATCAGCCATAATCTGTGAACTTGTAGCATTTGCGACCGTTGCTTTTATATCCTGATTTCTATCTGTTTCGGTAGCCTTTTGCACCTTTTCGGTTTCTTTATTATCAGGTGAATTTTGCTGAACCTTTTCTTGCGCCTGCAATTCATTGACATATTCTTCAACAGCCATTTGAATTTCCTGCATTCTTGCTTTGTCACCGGCATAAGATCCGGTAGATTCTATTCCGTTTTTTTGAAAATCACTTAGAATCTCAGACCATTCACTGTAATTTGTAATTGAAGTGCCTTGAGCCTGTGCAGCAGCTTGAGCCTTTTTTAATTCGTCTTCTGATGAAATGCCGTCAACCTTGATAGCCATAACACTCTCCTCGATTATTACTCTATATAAATATTAAGTATATTATTCCCTTCAAAATTCAATTTTAAAAAATATTGTAAAAAAAGTTAACATATATATATCTGTAAAAGCTTTTATATAAAAGCTTTTTGCAGCATGATATTGACAATAACCACTTAATAGTAGATAATAAATAAAAAAAGGAGAGTGAAAAATGTTTAGTCGAGAAGCTTTGAGGATTGCCCCCCCCCCGAAAAACCGGATAGTTATTGCATCTTAAGGAAATTACTTTACACACCTATAAAAATATGTTACAATAGTGATGTTATGCATCACAAAGATAAAAATACTTCTGCTAACGCTTTTACTCTTGCTGAGGTTTTAATTACTCTCGGCATTATCGGTGTTGTTGCCGCATTAACAATACCGTCACTTGTTGCAAATCATCAGGAAAAAGCAACCGTATCACAGCTTAAAAAAGCATACTCTACTTTGAGTAATGCTTTAGTTTTAGCTATGAATGAACACGGGACGGTGGATCAATGGGAACTCACTGCAAGCGGAACAGGAAGCGACGTAACAGGAGCTGCAAATTTTTATGAAAAAATATCTCCTTATTTGGTTATTCTAAATGACTGTAAGAACAAAGGCGGATGCTTTTATGACGGATATTACAAAACACTGGGAACAAAGAAAGAACAATTTGCAGGCACAGCAAGTAATTTTTATACCTTTACTCTTACTGACGGAACAGCAATAGCTATATGGGCAGCTCAACCTGCTACTTGTACTAATAATGCATCAGCAAGTTGTGCTGTTTTATTTGTTGATATTAATGGTAAGAAAAAACCTAATACAACAGGCAGAGACGGCTTTTGGTTTCGCGTAAGAAACAACCGGATAGTTCCATACGGCACAACAGATGAAGAATTTCAAAGCTGTGCCTATATAGACGGCACATATCCTTCCCGTAATTGCACTGCCTGGGTGCTGTATAATGAGAATTTAGATTATATGCACTGTAAAGGTTTGAGTTGGGATGGCAAAAAGAAGTGCAAGTAGCACAATTTTGTTTAATTAAAAATTAAATAATTAGAAATTATTAAGAAAAATTTACAATAGTCCTCAAAGTTGCTAAACAAAGCAACTTTTAAGAATCAAGTAAATCTTGGTAGTGTGGCGTTTTTAGAAAAACAATCAAAATTTTTCTACGTTTTTTAACGTAGAAACATGTCCAAACTGCTTGCAATCAAATATTTTACAAGTATGATTATTTATAGTGCAGTATAATGCACAAAAAAGCCGAAATTTGAAAAGGAAAATAACTAAATGGCAAAAGACGTAATTGAGTTAGAAGGTACAATTTTAGAAGCAATGCCGAATGCAATGTTTCGAGTAAAGCTTGAAAATGACCACGAAATCCTTGCTCACATATCAGGAAAAATCAGAAAAAATTTCATCAGAATTCTTCCAGGTGACAAGGTAAAAGTTGAAATGACACCTTATGACCTCACAAGAGGACGCATAACATTCAGACTAAAATAAGCGCGAGTGAGCCGAGTGAGCAGATTTGGCTACAAAATGGCAAAGCCAACCGAAGACACATCTAAGGCAAACAAGCAAGACAAATAAACGTACAGGAATATAAAGGAAAAAAAAATGAAAGTTAGATCATCAGTTAAACCTATGTGCGATAAATGCAAATGTATTAAAAGAAAAGGCAGAATCGCAGTTATTTGTGAAAACCCTAAACACAAACAAAGACAAGGTTAATTTTGCTTAGGCTGAAGTGAGCAAAGCGAACGAAACGCCTAAGTAACAAAACAATCGTAAAATGTGGAACTTGCGCACAAAATCAGCAGGTGGTGAGGAAGCATTTAACCCTCATAACAAAAAAAATCTAACAACAAGAAAGGAAAAAATTAAAAATGGCAAGACTAGCAGGGGTAGATTTACCTCGTAACAAAAGAATTATCGTAGCTCTTACATATATCTACGGAATCGGACCAAAAAGAAGTGAAAATATCTTAAAAGCAACAGGCATATCACCTGATTTGAGAACAGATGATTTGACAGATGAAGATATTAAACTTTTAAGAAACGAATTATCAAACTATCACATCGAAGGTGACCTTCGCCGTGAAGTAACAATGAATATTAAACGTCTTCAAGAAATCGGTTCTTACAGAGGAATGAGACATAAACGCAACCTTCCTTGCAGAGGACAAAGAACAAAAACTAACGCAAGAACAAGACGCGGTAAAAAAGGCATGGCTATCACTAAGAAAAAATAGTTAACAGATAGCAGGAAATAATCCAAAAATATTTAGTAACTTACAAAAGTAATAAAAAAAGGATAATAAAAATGGCAAGACCAGTAAAAACAAAGAAAAAAGAAAAAAAGAACGTATTGCAAGGTGTTGTTCACATACAATCAACATTTAACAATACAATCGTAACTTCTACCGATACCCAAGGTAATGCTATTGCTTGGGCAACAGCAGGTGCAACAGGTTTTAAAGGTGCAAGAAAAGGAACTCCGTTCGCAGCTCAATCAGCAGCTGAACTTGTAGCTAAAAAATCAATAGATCAAGGTATGAAAAAAGTTGAAGTTCACATCAAAGGACCTGGTTCAGGTAGAGAAACTGCAATCAGAGCAATCCAAGCAGCAGGTTTAGAAATTACATTGATTAAAGATGTAACTCCTATCCCTCACAATGGATGCCGTCCACCTAAAAAACGTAGAGTGTAACGGATTTTGGCTAGTGCGCCGTGTGAGTGCAAAGCACGAACCCAGCACGAACCAACAAGAAACTTGGTGAAACGGAATAAATTTGAAAAATTTATGAAGTGAAATGAAAAGTTTCGAGTTGCCAATAATCCAAGACAAAGTAAGAAAACCGGGGGCTTGCTTTAAGCCAAAAGCAGACCATAGATGCCCCGAAAAACAAAGGAGAAAAAATAATGGCTAGATATACAGGACCATCAAATAAATTATTCAGAAATAAAAAAGTTAAAGATTTGTCTAACAGAAAATTAACTTCTTCTATGAGACAAACTGCTTCAGGTCAACACGGTGCAGTTAGAAAAAAACTTTCTGAATACGCAATCCACTTAGCAGAAAAACAAAAAATCAGATTTACATACTTAGTAAGCGAAAAACAATTTGCTAAATACTACAACGAAGCTGCAAGAAGAAAAGGTGTAACAGGTACAATCCTTTTACAAATCCTTGAATCAAGATTAGACAACGTTCTATTCAGAGCAGGTTTAGGTATCACACGTAAACAAACAAGACAAATCGTAAATCACGGTCACGTTCTTGTTAATGGCAAAAAAGTTGATATTCCATCTTACATGGTAAAATCAGGCGACGTAATCACTATCAAATCAAAAAGCACTGCTTTCTTGAAAAGCGTAACTGAAATGATTGATATGGCTTGTGCACCGGCTTGGATGACAATCGATAAGGAAGCTCTAAAAATCACTTTCGACAGAATTCCTGAAAGAGAAGAATTAGATCCTGAATTTAAAGAACAACTTGTAATCGAGTACTACTCTAAATAATAGGTGAGAATACCAGAATTTAGAACACTCAACGGAGAAATCCAAAATAGTTAACAAAAACTAGGAGATTAAAAATGGAATTAAAAATTAAATGTGTTAATACAACAACAAGTTCTGACGGTTCTCAGTACGGTAAATTCGTTATTGAACCTTTAGAAAAAGGCTTCGGCACAACAATCGGAAATTCTTTAAGACGTGTACTTCTTTCAAGTTTGGAAGGAACAGCAGTTACTTCAGCAAGAATTGAAGGTATAACTCACGAATACACTGCAATTCCGGGTGTATTAGAAGATGTAATCGATGTTATGCTAAACCTTAAAGGATTAGTTGTAAAAACTGATTCCAAAGAACCTCAACATTTAAGAATAGATGTTGACCGTCCGGGCGCAGTACTCGCAAGTGATATTCAACTTCCGGCAGGCGTTAAAGTTGTTAACCCTGACTGGTTAATCTGTACAGTAGCAGATGGCGGAAGCTTCCATGCTGACGTAGTAGTTGAAACAGGAAAAGGATATGTTGCTCACGATGTTCCAAGAGATTCAAAAGGCGTTTCTATTGACGTTCTTCCTATCGATGCAACATTCATGCCTATCAAACGCGTAAGCTACAACGTTGAAAGCACTCGTGTAGGCGATTCAATCGACTTCGATAAATTGACTCTTGAAATTTGGTCTAACGGTTCAATTGATGTAACTAACGCTTTAAGCCAAGCATCAAACTTATTGATTGACCACTTTATGCAAATCGCTTCAATTACAGGTCAGCCTGTAATCACTCCTTCAATGACTGTTGAAGAAGAAGTTGAAGATGATTCAAATGCACCCACAATGACAATTGAAGAATTGGAATTGTCAGTTAGAGCATACAACTGCTTGAAACGTGCAAGCATTAATTCAATGTCTGAGTTATTGAAAAAATCAGAACACGATTTATTAAATATTAAAAACTTCGGTAAGAAATCATCTGACGAAGTTATCGAAAGACTTCAACATTTTGGTCTAGACCTTGCTCCAAACCCTGAAGTTGAAGAAGAAGTATAAGTAAAATAAAAAAACTAAAAATAAAGGAATACAGAAATGAGACACCAAACTAAAAAACATACGCTCTCGAAAGCAAAAGATCAAAGAGATGCTCTATTGCGTTCTTTAGCTACCGAACTTTTTGTTCACGGTGAAATCAAAACAACTATGGCAAGAGCAAAAGCTTTAAGACCATACGCTGAAGAAATTATCACCCTTGCAAAAAGAGGCGACTTACACGCTCGTCGTCAAGCAGCTAAATTCATCTATGATAAAGAAATCGGTCAATTCATGGATTTAGCAACAGGCGAAGTTTTTGAAGCTCCGCAAGCAGACAAAAAACTTGCTGCTCAAACAGTTTTAAGAAAATTGTTTGTAGTAATCGGTAAAAAATATTCTGACCGTCAAGGCGGTTACACAAGAATATTCAGATTACCTCCAAGACGCGGTGATGCTTCAGAAATGGCTTTAATCCAATTGGTATAAGCCATGCGCTATACGCTTCAAGTTCAATATATCGGCAAAAACTATGCCGGAAGTCAAATCCAATTTGAAAACGGTAAAGAAATAGAAACTCCGACTATACAGGGAGAACTTGAAAAAGCAATCAGTACATTGATATTCGGTAAAACCGAAAATAATAACCGGCAGATTAAAACAATCTTTTCCGGAAGAACTGACAGAGGAGTCAATTCAGAAGGTCAAACAGTTCATTTTGATACAGATAAATCTATTGTTGCTTCAAAGTTTATCTATTCATTGAACGAAATTTTACCCGATGATATTTCTGTCACAAACTTGAAACAAGTTGATAGCAGATTCCACGCTCAAAAATCAGCCAAAAAACGTTATTACAGGTACGTATTTATTAATCGGAAATGTAAAAATGCTTTTGACGGCGACTTGTTGAGAATAAAATATGATATTAACATTGAAAGAATGCAAAAAGCCCTGAATTATTTACTCGGCGAGCATGATTTCTCGAGTTTCAAAAGTTCCGGAACGCTAAACCCAAGCAAGATTTGTTTTATAGAAAAAGCCGATTGTCAAAAAATCGGTGATGAAGTGATTATTGATATTGTAGGGAACAGATTTCTTTATAATATGGTAAGAACAATTGTCGGAACCCTTCTGGAAATAGAAGGACATAATCTGCAAGCTGAACATATGAAACAGGTTTTAGAAGCCCGTGACAGAACAAAAGCCGGCAGAACAGTCAGTCCATACGGATTGACACTAATGAATGTAATATATAACTAAAAATATAATGGAGACCAAGCATGAAAACTTATTCAGCAAAACCTCTGGAAGTTGAAAGAAAATGGTATTTAATCGATGCTGAGAATGAAATTCTCGGTAGATTGGCAACCAGAATCGCTAACATCCTAAGAGGAAAAAACAAACCTGAATACACTCCAAACGTTGATACAGGCGACTTTGTAGTTGTTATCAACGCTGACAAAATACGTGTAACAGGTAAAAAAGAAACTGATAAAATTTATTATCACCACACCGGATATCCGGGTGGATTAAAATCAGCATCATTCAAAGAATTGATGGAAAAAGATGCAAGATTAGCAATTGAAAAAGCAGTAAAAGGTATGTTACCTCATAACACTTTAGGTGCTGAGCAATTGACTAAACTTAAAATCTATGCAGGAAACGAACACCCGCATGCAGCACAAAAACCTATCGTGTTGGAAAAGGAGGCTAAATAATGGCAGATAAAGAAATTATGGCTACTGGACGTAGAAAAACCTCTATTGCTGTTGTTAAACTTGTTAAAGGTAAAGGCAGAATTTTTGTTAACGGCAAAACATTGAAAAACTATATCGGTAACAGACCTGCTATCGAAATGTTAGTATACAGACCTTTAGTTCTAACAGACAACCAAGAAAAATACGATGTAAAAGTTAAAGCCGTAGGCGGCGGCGTAGTTGCACAATGCGGAGCTATCAGACATGGTATTTCCAGAGCATTGGTAAAAACTAACGAAGAATACAAAAATGTATTACGTTTAGAAGGACTATTAACTCGTGACCCACGTGTTAAAGAACGTAAAAAATACGGTCGCAAACGTGCAAGAAAACGTTTCCAATTCTCAAAACGTTAATACACATCAAAATATACAAAAAAGAACGGTATATCTACCGTTCTTTTTTAATATAAAAAAAGATGGTTTTTAACCATCTTTTTGCTATTCCTTTTTCCTTTATTCCTATTGATTATCTAACGACTTGTGATACAAAATTTGCGACTTCAAAGAATGAATCTTTGACAAATTCTTTTGCCAATGTTTTAATCGGTCTGTTCTCAATTACATCAAACACGTAATAAATCGGATCTTTTGAATTGTTAAAACGCATTCTTCTGTCTTTTTGAGTTAAGTATTCGTAATCTTCAAGATTGAAGCTTGTAACATCTCTTTTATTAGTATTTCTTTTTCTTAGCAATGAACCGAATTGTCCGTTTCCGCCTGTATTATTATTTGATTCTGCAGTAGTAGGTAACATTTTCTTTTTCTCTCTCTTATTTATATCTTACATATATATAAAATATAACTTCTTAAAAAAATTGCCTTTTTAAGAAGTTATTGTGAACAAATGTTACAATGATTATTAATTATTTTTCTAACTCTATTATATCAGACGATTCTGCTGCTAAGTTTTTACCTACTGCCTTTTCAAGAGCTGCTTTTGCTGAATTATACTGGTACAAAGCAGTATAGTAACTCAGTTGAGCCTGCTGATAATTAATTTGCGCATCTTTAAGCTCAGTAGGGTTAGCTTCGCCTACACGGTACCTGCCATATGAAAGTTCATAGTTTTCTTTTGACTGTTTGACACCAAGAAGGGCAACAGGCATTTGGTTTTTCTTTTCTTCCAGAGTTAAAAACGCATTTTGAATTTCAAGATATATTTGGTTTTGAGTATTTCTTGCATTAGCTAATTCTTTATCATACAAATATCTTGCTTCCTGAATTTCATTTTTAATCAACATACCGTTAACTGTCGGAAAATTTAAATATCCCCCAAAGTTATAACCATAGTTGTTAGTCCAGCTTCGACCACCCAACTGGTATTGACCTTCTACTGAAAGGGTCGGGAAATATGATTTTTTAACGAGTTTCAATGTTTGATTAGCACTTTCAACCTTTAATTCTGCAAGCTTTAATTCAGGTCTTGCTTCTCTGGCAATATCAACAGCTTTGTTAAAAGTTATATCTACCGGCTGGTATTGAAGTCTTTCCTGAACATTATACTGGTCAATAAAAGGGACTCCCATAATATTATTAAGTCTGGCTATTGCAAGATTAACGGCATTATCGGCCTGAATAAGCTGTAATTTAGCATTGCTTAAATTTACCTCAGCAATTGTAACATCAACTTTAGGATTCATACCTATTTCATAGAATGCTTTTGCCTGATTATAAAACATTTCGAATTTGTTAACGGTATCTTCTGCAACTTTTTTGCTTTCAAAGGCCAGCAAAAGATTGTAATATGCATCTTTTGTCTGATAAATAACATCGTTTATTGTTGCACCCAGAGTAGTCTTGTATGCCTCGTAATCTAAACGCTTAATTGTTGCCTGATTTTGTGTTACCCCGAAATCATACAGCATCTGCTGAAATGTAATTTGTCCCAAAATAAAGTAGTTAAAAGTCAGGTTTTTTCCTAAGGCATCAGACAATTGCAATTGACGAATTCTTGTATAACCTGTCTGCCAGCTTAATTGCGGAAAATAATTTGACCAAACCTGTTTTATTCTTGTATCTGAAGCTAATATATCGTGAAAAGCAGCATTTATTTGAGTGTTGTTTCCCAATGCGAGTTCAATGCATCTTTCCAGTGTCATATCAATATTTTTTTCAACAGAACCTTCAATTACAAAATCTGCTTTTTCATTAGTTTTTGGAAGTACAGCCTCAGCATGAGGATATTCTTTTTCATTTACTGTATTGCCTATATCCTGTGAATAAGCCTTTATAGTATTTAATCCTATTATTAAACTTAATAATATTATTTTCTTTAACATTTAGTTATCCTTTTTTTTGAACTTTTTAGCCGTATAAACTTTTAAGTCTTCAATCATTACAAAGAATGCCGGCACTAAGAAAGTACCAATGAAAGCAACAGCCATCATACCGCCAAAAACCGTCATACCGACGGAGTTACGGCTTGCAGCACCTGCTCCACTTGCAAACACCAAAGGTAGTAAACCTAAGATAAATGCAATGTTTGTCATCATTACGGCTCTAAATCTTAATTTAGCCGCCTGCATTGCCGCTTCTTTTATGCCCATTCCGTTTTGATGGGCATCTTTTGCAAACTCAATAATCAAAATTGCCTGCTTAGTTGACAAACCTATCAACATAACCAAACCTATTTGAGAATACAAGTCCAGTGAATATCCGGATATGTATTGGAAGAACAAAGCCCCTACCAATGCAACAGGAGAAATCAGCAGTACTGCTATCGGAAGCATCCAGCTTTCATACAGTCCTACAAGGAACAGATAAATAAATACCAGTGACATTGCCAGGATAGGTCCTATTTGTCCGCTTGATTCTTTTTCCTGTAATGAACTTCCGGACCAAGCATAACCCATATCACGCGGTAAAACCTCATTTGATATAGATTCCATAGCTGACATAGCCTGTCCTGAACTTACACCGGGTCTTGATTGACCGTTGATAGTAATTGCAGGATACATATTAAACCTTGTCAAGCTGTAAGGTCCTACAATATTTTTTACAGATACAACGGATGATAAAGGAACCATAGTTCCCTGATTATTTTTTACGTATATTTTGTTAATATCACCGGGTTTTTCTCTATATTCCGAATCAGCCTGTAAATACACACGATAAACACGTCCGTATTTGTTAAAGTCATTGACATAAGATTTACCAAAATATCCTGATAATGCGTTATAAATTTCAGAGATTTGTACACCTTGAGCCAACGCTTTATCCTCGTCAACATTTATCATTAACTGAGGCAAGTTTGCCGTAAATGATGTGTAAACCAATTGGAATGCCGAATCTTTATTTGCGGCAGCCATAAGTTTTTGTGCTTCATCATAAAGTTCCTGAGGGCTTCTGTCACCTTTGTCCAAAAGTTGATATTCAAAACCGCCGAACATACCTAAACCTGAAATAGAAGGAGGAGAGAATGCCGCAATTGTCGCAGACGGATAGTTTGCGAATTCTTTTTGGATTTTACCCAATATGCTCTGCATTGAAAGGTCTTTACTTTTACGTTTTGACCAATCAGTCAGCTGTGCAACAATCAGTGCAGTATTTTCACCTGAAAATCCTACAAGGTTAATTGTTGTTTCCACACCGTCAATCTTTAATATTCTATCTTCAACTTCGTTTGCTACCATATCAGTCCTTGATGCTGATGAACCATCCGGAAGCTGAATTTGAGCAAATACTGCACCTTTATCTTCCGTTGGCAAAAAGCCTTTTGGAATCATATAGAACATAATGGAAATAAACAAAAGTATTACAACAAATAAAATTACTGTTATAGCATGAGAATTAATAAATATATTTACACCTTCAAGATATTTATCTCTTATTCCGTTAAACCAGTCATCAAATTTTTGAATAAATTCAAAATCTGCTTTTTCTTCACCTGACTTCAAAATCATTGCACACAAGGCAGGAGCAAGTGTTAAGGCTACCAATGTGGACAGACCTATTGAAGAAGCAATACACAATGCAAACTGTCTGAACATTTGACCTGTAATACCTGACATAAAAGACACAGGCACAAATACCGCCATCAATACCAGTGATGTTGCAAGTACGGCGCCAAATACCTCTTTCATCGTAATTTCAGTTGCTTCAACAGGATCTTTTCCCTCTTGGATGTGTCTTTGTGTATTTTCAAGTACAACAATCGCATCGTCAACTACCAGACCTACTGCCAGAACCAACCCGAATAAAATCAAAAGGTTAATAGAAAAACCGAGTATATTCATAAATATAAATACACCGATAAGTGAAACAGGAATCGCTGCAAAAGGAATTAAAGCCGCTCTGCCGCTTCCTAAAAACAGGTAAGTAACCAAACCGACAAGCAGAATAGCAAGTCCTATTGCACTGATTACTTCTTTGATAGACTCACGAACGAATTCTGTTTCATCACGTTGAATCTTATATTCAATACCTTGAGGAAAACTTTTGCTTAACTCTTGCATTTTTTTTCTTATTTTATTTGAAAGGTCAATCGCATTAGCTTCAGGCAATTGGCTTACTGAAATGATTGCCGAATCTTTACCTCCGATACGAGAGAAGAATGAATAACTTTCTGCACCGAGTTCAACTCTTGCGATATCTTTAAGCTTGATTTGAGAACCGTCAGCTTTTGAACGAACAATTATATTTTCAAATTCTGACACGTCTTTTAAACGGCCTTTTGTTCTCATAGTAAGCTTAATCATCTGTTTATTTTTCATAGGTTCTACACCCAAGTCGCCTGCAGGAACCTGTGTATTTTGTGATTGAATTGCAGTGTTTACCTCTGCAACAGACACTCCCAAATTAGCCATTTTTGTTGCATCAAGCCATATCCGCATTGAATAATCGGATGAACCAAATACTGCAACTTTACCTACACCTTTAATACGCGCTAGTTCATCTTTAATATAAATAGATGCATAGTTTGCAATATACAATGAATCATAAGCGTGAGTCGGGGAGTTTACTGAAATCATCATTAAACCAGGACCGCCCGTTGACTTTTTAACGGACAAACCATAACGCCTAACCTCCTCTGGCAGACGAGGGGTAACCAATTGAAGCTGGTTTTGAACGTTAACAACAGCCATATCAGGGTCTGAACCGATATTAAAATATAAAGTCAGCTGATATTGTCCGTTTTGAGAAGTTGAAGACATATAAATCATATCTTCAACACCGTTCAATTGAGCTTCGACAGGAGCTGCAATCGTGTCCTGTACAACGTCAGAACTTGCACCTGCATAAGTTGCCGTTACAACAACCTGAGGAGGAGTAATCGACGGATATTCTTCCAAAGGAAGTGTATTAATCATCAATATCCCTGCAAGCATAATAGCCAAAGATATTACAATCGCCAGCTTCGGACGTTTTATAAATATGTTTCCGTTATTTTGTTCGGTCATTTTATTTTCCTTTATTCAAAATTATTTTTTAGGGGTTTCATTACCTTTATTTTCAGTAACTTGTTCTTTTTTAATTTTTGCCATTTCTTCTTGCGAAACAATTTTTACAGGTTTACCGGGTATAACTTTTTGCAAACCTTCTATAAGTATTCTGTCACCTTTAACAACACCGTCAGAAATAATCCATTTATCTCCGCTTTGACCGCTTGTTTTTACATATACAAGCTGTGGAATGTCATTTTCATCAAGTTTATATACATACTTGCCTGCCTGATTTTCAAGAACGGCAGTTACAGGAACCACTGGCACCTCAACAGGTCTGTTCGCATAAAGCTTTACTGTAACAAATTCACCGTGAATAAGTTCGTTGTTAGGATTAGCAAAAGTTGCTCTCATAGTAACCGTACCTGTTGAAACATCAACTTTGTTATCCTGAAAATCCTGAACACCTGCCAGTGAATACTTTGCTCCATTATTTAATAAGATTTCAACTTTTCTGTTTTTGTTATCTTCTTTGTCAGAATTAGCCAAAGACTGAAAATCAGCAGAGTCAAGAGGAAAGGTTACGTAAATAGGATTTGTACTGTTAATGGTTGTAAGTGCACCGCTGGATGGAGAAACGTAGTTACCGACTGTTACGGTAATAATACCTACTTTTCCGTCAACAGGCGATTTTACCATTGTGTAACCAAAATTTCTGTTGGCATCGTTATAAGAAGACTGCGCAGAAGCAAGCTGTGCCTTTAATGAATCTCTTTGAGAAAGCATCTGGTCATATTGTGCTTTAGCAATATAATCTTTTTTAACAAGTTCAGCGGCACGTGCCAATTGCTTTTCGGCATAAGTCAGCTGCGCACTTAAGTTTTTAACATTAGCTTCCGCAACGTTTGCCGCATTTGAATACTCGGTAGGCTCTATTTGAAACAATACCTGACCTTCTTTTACATAATCACCTTCTTTGAAGTAACTTTTTTGTAAATATCCTGAAATACGTGCAAGAACATCAACTCTGTATTTTGATACAACACGTCCGGGAGCTTCAAAGTTCCTGATTACATTTTCATTCTGAACCTCAACTGCCGAAACAGTAGGAGCAGGTCTGTTCATTCTTGATTTATTCTGCATAATTTCACCGAACTTTGAAAATCCGAAGCGTAGCACAACAGCAGCTACAATTATAGACAGTAGTATTATAATATTTTTCTTCATTTTGTCTCCCTCGTCTGATATAAATATATATTTTAATAAAAAATTATGTTGTTTTTACAACAATTGTATAATCAATTCATGCCCATGTCAACAAATTTTATTTAAAATTACCCGACTATACAAATACTTCTAAAACTATTACAACAAGAGGATTTCTAAACTACATTAATTCACTTTTTATAAACTTTATAACATCCCTTAAAGCTTTGCCCCGATGTGAAACTAAATTTTTCTCATCTTCAGACATTTCAGCCATTGTTCTATTTTTTTCAACCAAAAATACAGGATCATACCCGAACCCGTTTGTGCCTGACTGTTTTCTTGAAATTTCTCCCCTGCACTCGCCTCTTGTCTGATAAATCAAATTTCCTTCCCCATCAACAAGTGTCATAGCACAGACAAACTTTGCACTTCTGTTTTCACAGTCATCAAGTGCATTTAACAACTTATCTATTCTTGCTTGCGCAGTATCTGCATAACGTGCAGAATGAATACCGGGTGCTCCGTTCAAAGCGTCAACGCATAACCCCGAATCATCAGCGAGTGAATAGTTTCCGCTCAATTTTGCAGCTTCACGCGCCTTAATCAAAGAGTTTTCCTCAAATGTTTCGCCGTCTTCAACAGGGTTAAAACCTTTTGCGGGCAATACAAATTCAATATCGCCGTCACCTGCAATCTCCTGAATTTCCTTTAATTTATGAGGATTACCCGTAGCAAAAACTATTTTCATATTATTACTTTCCAAATCTTCTTTGACGATTATGAAATTCTTCAACCGCATCAGCTAAAGATTCTCTGTTAAATTCGGGCCAATACTGCTTAGTTACAAGAATTTCAGCATATGCTATCTGCCATAAAAGATAGTTTGAAATTCTTTTTTCACCGCCTGTTCTAATCAACAAGTCAGGGTCAGGAATACCTTTTGTATAAAGATGTTCACTAATAACTTCTTCTGTGATGTCGTCAGGCTTGATTCCTTCTGTTGCAATAGATTTCACAGCATTAACAATTTCATCTCTTGCGCCGTAATTAAATGCAATCTGGAAATTAACTCCAGTATTATTTTTTGTAACCTCCATTGCATTATTTAAGATTTTTTGAAGCTTTTGATTTAACCTCGTCAAATCACCTATAAATTTTATAACCACACCTTCTGAATGCATTTCCTGCAGTTCGTTTTGAATGGTTAATGCCAGAAGCTCCATTAAAAATTCAACTTCTTCTTTTTTTCTGTTCCAGTTTTCGGTAGAAAAAGCATAAACTGTTAGATATTTAATACCAAAATCTTTACAAGCTCTTAGTGTAGTCTTAAGCGCATCTACACCCTTTTTATGCCCGACTGCCGAAGGAAGGTTTCTTTCACGCGCCCAGCGGCGGTTTCCGTCCATTATAATTGCAATATGCTGCAACTTAGTCAGTTTTACAATTTCGGTTATTCGTAAATCTTTTTCCAATGTTTCCATAATCCTAATTATATTGCAAATATTTAAAATTACAATAAATATGTTTTGTAAAAATATATGTTTGTGTGATAATTTTAATGAGGCTAAAAATTATAATAGCGATGTACACAATATAAAAAGGAAAACAAAGAAATGGCTAGAAAAACTCCATTAGAAAAAATCAGAAACATTGGTATTGCCGCTCACATCGATGCCGGTAAAACCACTACAACTGAACGTATCTTGTTTTACACAGGTAAAACTCATAAAATCGGTGAAGTTCACGATGGTGCTGCTGTAACAGACTTTATGGAACAAGAACGTGAAAGAGGTATTACAATCCAATCTGCGGCTGTTACTTCATATTGGAAAGGTCACCAAATTAACGTAATCGACACACCGGGCCACGTTGACTTTACAATCGAAGTTGAACGTTCATTACGTGTATTAGACGGCGTTGTTGCAGTATTCTGTGCTGTTGGCGGTGTTCAATCTCAATCTGAAACAGTTTGGAGACAAGCAAACCGTTACGAAGTTCCTCGTATGGTTTTTGTTAACAAAATGGATAGAACAGGTGCTAACTTTTACAGAGTTGTAGAACAAGTTAGAAACCGTTTAGGCGGTAATGCTCACCCTATCAGATTACCTATCGGTGCTGAAGATAAATTCACAGGCTTAATTGACTTATTTACAATGAAAGCTGAAATTTATACAAATGACTTAGGTACAGACATCAGAGAAGAAGAAATTCCTGCTGATTTGCTTGATAAAGCTAAAGAATACAGAGAAGCTCTTGTTGAAGCTATCGCTGAAACTGATGATACATTAATGGAAAAATACTTTGAAGATCCTGAATCTTTAACAGTAGAAGAATTGAAAGCCGGTTTGAGAAAAGCTGTTTGCGATAACAAAATCGTTCCTGTAACTTGCGGTACAGCATTCAAAAACAAAGGTGTTCAATTACTTCTTGACTCAATCGTTGAATTAATGCCTTCTCCTGTTGATGTAAAAGCTATTGAAGGTGAATTGGAAGACGGTTCTAAAGTTGAAAGACATTCTTCTGACGAAGAACCATTCTCAGCTTTATCATTCAAAGTTATGACTGACCCTTATGTAGGTCGTTTAACATTCTTACGTGTTTACTCAGGTAAATTAACAGCAGGTTCTTATGTTCTTAACTCTACAACAGGTAAAAAAGAACGTATTTCAAGACTTGTTCAAATGCAGGCTGATCAAAGAAACGAAATTGAAGAAGTTTATGCAGGCGACATCTGTGCAGCTGTTGGTTTAAAAGATACAACAACAGGTGATACTTTATGTGATGATAAAGCACCTATTATTTTGGAAAGAATGACTTTCCCTGAACCTGTAATTTCAGTTGCTATTGAACCTAAAACAAAAGCTGACCAGGATAAAATGGGTATCGCTCTTCAAAAACTTGCTGAAGAAGATCCTTCATTCCGTGTAAAATCTGATACAGAAACAGGTCAAACAATCATTTCAGGTATGGGTGAACTTCACCTTGATATCATTGTTGACCGTCTTATGAGAGAATTCAAAGTTGATGCTAACGTAGGTAAACCTCAAGTTGCATACAGAGAAACAATTCGCGGAACATCTGATCAGGATTCTAAATTCATCCGTCAGTCAGGTGGTAAAGGTCAATACGGTCACGTTAAAATCAGAATTGCTCCGGCTGAAGAAAATGCTGGATTTGTATTTGAAAACAAAATCGTCGGTGGTGCTATTCCGAAAGAATACATTGAACCTGCAAGAAAAGGTATGGAAGAAGCTCTTGAAGGCGGTATCCTTGCAGGCTTCCCTATGATAGACGTTAAAGTTGAACTTTACGATGGTTCTTACCACGATGTTGACTCTTCAGAAATGGCGTTCAAAATCGCAGGTTCTATGGCGATTAAAGAAGGTGTAAGAAAAGCTAAACCTTGTATCCTTGAACCTATGATGAAAGTTGAAATTGAAGTTCCTGAAGAAAATACAGGCGATATTATCGGTGATATTTCATCTCGACGCGGTCGTGTTGAAGGTATGGAAATCATTGAAGGAACCGGAATTCAAAAAATCAATGCGATTGTTCCTCTTGGAGAAATGTTCGGTTATGCAACTGATATCCGTTCAAAAACTCAAGGTCGCGGAACTTTCTCAATGGAATTCAAATGCTATGAACAAGTTCCTGCTAACATCGAAAAAGAAATTATCGAAAAATCAGGCGTTACAGCAAAAGAATAGAATTTCATACAGAATTCGACAAAATAAAAACAGAACCATAATATTTATGGTTCTGTTTTTTTATTAGGTTATTTTTTATGAGAATATTTTAAATGAAGATTCTACGTTTTTATCTACTACGGATTTTACAGAATCATATTCGGTTTGCAATGCGCTGTGTTCTGTATCAAGTCGTTTTAATTCAAGGTCTAATTTTTTGTCTTTATTTTCTAAATCAGTCATATCTTGAGTATATTTAGATTCTGCTCTTGCAATAGCTCTTTCATCAGCTACTTCTTGAATACAAGAGTCATCCGAGATAGTAGTTGATTTAAATGCTCTATCGGTTGTAGAGTAGTATTCCAATCTCAAAGTACCGTTTCTTAAAGCTTCTTCAAAAGCAACATTATCTGCAAGAGGAGATTTTTGAACATTACCTGCTGTTCCTGTTCCTACATCCGCATAAATATGATTTTCATCAGCTTCACCGGGTTTATTTGTATAAGTAAAGTAACCGCTTGATTGCATTTTATTAAAAATATTTTTGTAGTATGTAAAATTAGTTTTATTTTCCGCATTAGCTGCAGTATTGTAATTATCAGCGTTGTACTCAACTTTAAACGGAACGGTTTCATCGCCTGTATTAACTCTTAAATAAGCTTCTGTTAAAGCCATTGCATAATCATATAATTCACGCTGCTCATCAGTTGTACCTTCGTAATTAATAGGGTCATAAATTATATTACCTGATGCATCTTTTATATAATCTCCGTTTTCATCTGTTCTTGCATATCCCGCATAACCGTCACCGATACTGTAAACTTTATTACCGTCTTCATCCAGCGTATAAGTTTCTGTCCAGCTGAATCCAAAATCGTGTTCATTATCACCCAGATTTATACCAACTGTTGAGAAGTATTTGTCCCAAGCATCGTGAATCTTTTGTTTTGCAGCGACAGTATCCGAATTGTTATCATAAGCACCTGCTTCACCGGCTGCTGCTTCTACTGGCTTACCATCGGCATCAAGTTTTACCCATTTTTCATTAGCTTTGTTTACGGTAATATCAGCTTGAGAATAAGCTTTACCGCCTTTGGACGTTGTTGCACCTGTAAGATTTGCAAGGAACATATTATAATTACCGTTGGATTTTTCATAAGCTTTTGCAATATCGTTTGTAACCAAAATTTTACCTTTAGCATCTGTAACGATATATTGTTTGGTACTGTCAGCCATTTGCAAACCAGTCATCAAATTATATGATATATCTGTATAATTTGCTTCAGCACCGTTAAATCCTGTAAGTACTGTCAATTTTGTAGCTTCCAAAGCTTCGTTGTATTCATTTGTAATTTGTTGTGTCTGGTCAGCTAATCTTTGTTTTGAATAGGAAACACTTTGACCTGTATTTTCATTATTGGTCAATCTTGCTGTTATACTTAAAAGTCTAGCTTGTCCTGCTGCCATTCCCATATTTTTACCCTTTCTTTAGGTTTTGGTGTAAGCTTTAAGTTTGTGCTTGAAAGCTAATTTCCTTTCAAAATAGTACTTGTATTCATGGTTACGGCATTTTAAGATTAAATCTTTAGATAAAAATATAGATTGTTAACAAATCGTAATAAAAAAAAGGATAACATAATTTTGTTATCCTTTTTATTTATCTTTAAATTAATGCTTTATTTTACTGCTTCTTCGCATTCATCACAAATTCCGTTATCATCGAGTTTGCGATATTTCCAGCAGCGGCTGCATTTTTCACCCTCTGCCTTTGTAACCCAAATTGTATAACCTTCTTCTGTGTGTTCATTTAATACATTTTCCGGTTTTTCATCAGCTAATTTTGCCTGAGATGTGATAAATATATTGCAAAGTTCATCTTCATTTGCTTTTAATACACTGTTATTGTCAGACTTAATATAAACAGCAACCTCTAATGAGCTTCCAACTTTTTTATCAGCACGCAAAGGCTCTATTGCACGTGTAACAACTTCTCTAACTTTTAAGATTTGAGAGAAATCTGCTTCTAATTGCTCATTATTCCATTCAGGTTTTGATTTTACCCAATCGGAAAGCAATATACTTTCTAAACCGTTCTTCTGGCATTCAGGAACACTCATCCAAATATCTTCTGCCTGATGCGGCATCACAGGAACAAGCATTCTTACAAGTGTTTGCAATATTTCATACAAAACAGTTTGGCAAGCACGGCGTGAAAGCGATTTTTTGCCTGCTGTATACAATCTGTCTTTAACAATATCAAGGTAGAATGAACTTAAATCAACTGCCGCAAAATTTTGCAATTGCTGGAAGTACTTGTAGAATTCATAGTTATCAAAAGCTTCCGTAACACTTACAATCAGCTGGTTAAGCTTGTGTAGTGCAAATTTATCAATTGCTTTTAAATCTTCATATTTTACATAATCAACAGCAGGATTAAAGTCAAACAAGTTGCCAACCAAAAATCTTGATGTATTTCTTGTTTTCTTAAAGATTTCCGCAAGCTGTTTAATAATGTTGTTACCGATTTTGGTATCGTTTCTGTAATCAACTGAAGCAGCCCACAATCTTAAGATATCAGCCCCGTAAGTCTTGATAATTTCATCAGGTCTGATGTAGTTTCCTAAAGACTTAGACATTTTTCTTCCGTCCTCACCGAACACAAATCCGTGTGTAAGAACAGATTTATAAGGCGCTTTGCCTTCAACTGCAACTGATGTAAGAAGTGATGACTGGAACCATCCTCTGTGCTGATCGGAACCCTCCAAATACATTTCAACAGGAGTTGTACCGAGTTCATCGGAACGTTTTTCAACAACGGCACGCCAAGTTACACCTGAATCAAACCAAACATCCATAATATCATTTTCTTTACGGAAATGATTTTTTCCGCATTTAGGACATTTAAATCCTCTAGGCAGCAATTCTTCTGCTGAATATTTAACCCAAGCGTCAGAGCTTTCTTTCTCAACTATACGTGTAACATGTTCAATTGTTTCGTCTGTTACGATAACCTCTCCGCAGTCCTCGCAGTAGAACACCGGAATAGGAACTCCCCACGCACGCTGACGTGAGATACACCAGTCTGTACGTCCTGCAACCATGTTAGAAATTCTTGCTTCGCCGCTTGCAGGAATCCATTTTACTTTTTTAATTTCTTCAAGAGTTTTTTCTCTGAATTTTTCAACCTTAACAAACCACTGAGGTGTAGCTCTGTAAATTACAGGATTTTTACATCTCCAGCAGTGAGGATAGCTGTGCTGAATATCTTGCTGCGCAAGCAAAGCACCGCAATTTTTAAGCTTTTCAATAACGATAGCATTTCCTTTGTAGTAAGGAACGCCTTCCAAATCCTTATCCTTAACGGCTTCGGTCCAAACACCTCTGCTATCTAAAGGTGAAAATACTTCAATACCGTATCTGCATCCGACTTCATAGTCCTCAAGACCGTGTCCCGGAGCTGTGTGAACAGAACCTGTACCTGCTTCAAGCGTAACATGCTCGCCTAAAATTAACGGAGATTTTCTGTCTGCTAAAGGATGTTTAGTGTTCAAAAGCTCCAAATCCTGACCTTTGCAAGAACCTAATATTTTAATACCATTTACGTCTTGCTCGCTCGCATTTAACGGGTCTACCGACGCCGCCTTCGCGTCGCCGTCCGCCCTCAGCTCGCTCGCGCCCCACTCAACATCTTTCAAGAAGCTTGCAAGCAGCTCTTGAGCAGCTATATAAACATCACCGTCTTTTTCAAAGAAAGTATATTCAAATCTCGGATGTACGCTTATTGCCATGTTTGAAGGAATTGTCCAAGGAGTTGTTGTCCAAATAACAGAATAAATATCTTTGCCTTCAGTTGCAGGAACAAGGTTATTAATTTTTTTCGCAGACTCATCATCAAACTTAAACCTTACATAAATTGAAGTTGAAGTATGATCAGCATATTCAACTTCCGCTTCTGCAAGAGCAGTTTCGCAAGATGCGCACCAATAAACAGGTTTCAGCCCTTTTTCAACATAGCCCTTTTTGTACATATCGCCGAACACTCTAATCTGTTCAGCTTCAAATTCAGGATTGATAGTTAAATAAGGGTGATCCCAATCACCAAGAACACCAAGACGTTTAAATTCACTTTCCTGACCTTTAAGGTTTTTATGCGCAAATTCACGGCATTTTTGTCTTAATTCAACAGGAGTTAAAGCGTTTCTGCCGCCTTTAATATTTTTAACAACAGCGTTCTCAATAGGCAGACCATGTCCGTCATATCCGGGAACATAAGGTGTATAATATCCTGCCTGTGCTTTATATTTCAATAAAATATCTTTAAGGATTTTATTAAGAGCTGTACCTACGTGAATTTTTTCAGAACTCAAATACGGAGGACCATCGTGTAAGATAAATTTATTTGCTTTATCACGACTGTTAATAATTTTATTATAAATATCATGTTCTTCCCAGAACTTTTGAATTTCAAGTTCTCTCACAGTAGCGTTTGCTCTCATCGCTAAAGTAGTTTGAGGCAAGTTTAGAGTTTCTTTATACTCAGTTTTTACACTTGTTTCGTTACTCATACTAAATTATCCTTCTTTTATTTTTCCTAGTCTTTGCTGTATATCGTTTCCAAGACTTTCTTCTTTTGAAAGCCTTACAAATTCTGCCATTTTATTGTAATCAAATTCTTTTTCCCAGCGTGCAATAACAACGGTTGCAACGCAATTACCCACAAGGTTAACAGTTGTTCTTCCCATATCAAGGATTTGGTCAATACCCAAAAGTATTGCGACTCCGAGAATAGGAATATTAAAGCTTGCCAGAGTACCTGCAAGAACAATCAAAGATACTCTCGGAACTCCTGCAATTCCTTTACTTGTAAGCATTAATGCTAACATTATAACAATCTGCTGGTTTAAATCAAGATTTATACCTACAATTTGTGATGAAAATATAACTGCCATTGCAAGGTATAAAGTACTTCCGTCAAGATTAAAAGTATAACCGGTAGGCATTACAAACCCTACAATATTTTTTGGCACACCAAAACGCTCCATAATCTCCATTGCCTTAGGAAAAGCTGCTTCCGAACTTGCAGTTGTAAACGCAAGCAAAGCAGGTTCCTGTAAAGCTCTTAAAAGATTTCTGAACGATATTTTTACAATTTTACACGCAATAATCAGCACCAAAAGTACAAAAACAGCAAGTGCAACATACAATGCACCGATTACCTTGAAATAACTTTTCAGAACAGATAACCCGTTTGCACCAATTGTTGAAGCAATTGCACCAAATATACCCAACGGAGCAAAGTACATTACATATTCGGTAAATTTAAACATTATCTGAGAAACAGAATTTAATATATCTAATACAGGTTTTGCTGATTTTCCAACAGCAACTATTGCAAGTGCAAAGAATATTGAAAACACAACAATTTGCAAAAGATTTCCCTGTGCCATTGCATCAATTATGCTTGTCGGGAAAATACTTGTAACCATTTCACTGACAGATGTATGCGCCTGTGTTGCGGCCATCAGACCTGCCTCCTGCATATGCAATGCGTGAGGAGTACTTCCTGTTACAAATCCTACACCGGGTTTAAAAATATTAGCCATAGTCAAACCGATAATAAGAGCAAGCGTTGTTACAATCTCAAAATAAATAATTGTTTTAAGACCTATTTTGCCAAGACTTTTTGCATCACCATGGCCTGCTATACCCACAATAAGGGTTGCAAAAAGCAAAGGTGCAATAATCATCTTCACCATTCTTAAAAATATGACCGCGAAAGGTTTCATTTTAACCGCGAAGTCAGGGGCAAAGTGACCTACGATAACACCTAAAATCAATGCTATAAATATTAGGGCTGTAAGTTTTGAATGTTTCAAATTTGGTACCTCGAATTATATTATATTACAAACATAGCCATATGGATAAATTCCTGTAACGTTTCGTAAAAGTTTTGTAACAGTCTTACCCATGCTCATTGTAAATTGATGTATCATTGTTGAACAGACATGAAAAATTGACTATAATATTAATATAAATCGTAAGGGGAGGTTAATGTGACAGACACCACATGTATGGAAAAATTAAGTTTATCGGAAAACGCAATTAAGGTTCTTGAAAAGAGATATCTTAAAAGAGATAAAGAAGGAAATTGTACAGAAACACCTGCTGACATGTTCAGACGTGTTGCAAGCAGTATCGCATCAGGAGATTTAAAATTCGGAAAATCTCAAGCTGATGTTGATAAATTAACTGAAAGATTTTACAAAGCTATTACTAACTGCTACTTTATGCCAAACTCACCAACTTTAATGAATGCAGGCAGAGAATTGGGACAATTGGCAGCTTGCTTTGTTCTTCCGGTAGAAGACAGCCTTGAAGGTATTTTTGAAACAGTTAAAAATACTGCTTTAATCCACAAATCAGGTGGCGGTACAGGTTTTTCTTTCTCAAAATTAAGACCTAAAAACAGCGTTGTTCGCTCTACTATGGGTGTTTCATCAGGTCCTGTTTCATTTATGGAAGTATTTAACGCTGCAACTGAAGCTGTAAAACAAGGCGGAACAAGACGCGGCGCTAACATGGGTATCTTAAGAGTAGACCACCCTGATATTTTAGACTTTATCGAATGCAAAAGCGATAACAATAAATTAAATAACTTTAATATTTCTGTTGCTGTCACAGATAAATTCATGGAAGCTTTAAAAGCAGGAACGGATTATGAATTAATTAACCCGCAAAACAACACCGTTGCAGGAAAGTTAAGTGCTAAAAAAGTATTTGATATGATTGTTGACGGAGCTTGGAGAAACGGTGAACCCGGTATTGTTTTCATTGACAAAATGAATGCTGATAACCCTACTCCTCTTGTAGGTCCAATCGAATCTACAAACCCTTGCGGTGAAGTTCCGCTTCTTTCTTATGAAGCATGTAATTTAGGTTCAATCAACCTCGGAAGAATGGTTGACAACGGCGTAATCAACTGGGATTTACTTGCAGATACAACAAGAACTGCAATCCGTTTCTTAGATAACGTAATTGCTGTTAACAACTATCCGTTGCCTCAAATATCTGAAATGGTTCAAAACAACAGAAAAATCGGTCTTGGTGTAATGGGATGGGCTGACATGCTTATGAAATTAGGTTTGTCTTATGCATCAGAAGAAGGTACTAAACTTGCAGGTCAGATTATGGAATTTATTGACTATGAATCTAAATGCGAGTCAATTGAACTTTCAAAAGAAAGAGGAAAATTCAACAACTTCAAAGGAAGTATCTACGACGGTAAAAACTTCTTATACAATAAATACAAAGGTAAATCAGCAGGTAAAATTTCTGATGAACAATGGAAAGAACTTGATGAACAAATTGAAAAATTTGGTATCAGAAATGCAACAACTACATGTATTGCGCCGACAGGTACAATTTCAATGATAGCATCAGCTTCAGGCGGTGTTGAACCTTTATTCGGTCTTGTATTCTCAAGATTGATTATGGACGGAACCGAAATGTTCGAAGTGAACCCGATTTTCAAAGAATATGCCGTAAAACATGGCATTTATTCAGATGAATTGATGAAGAAAATTGCAAAAACAGGTTCAATAGCTCACGTTGACGGTGTTTCAAATGAAGTTAAACATATTTTTGTAACAGCTCACGATGTATCACCTTACTGGCACGTTAAGATGCAGGCTGCATTCCAGCTTCACACTGATAACGCTGTATCTAAAACAGTTAACTTTGAAGAACATGCTACACGTAAAGATATTGAAGAAGCTTATATACTGGCTTATGAAAATAACTTGAAAGGTATCACAGTATACAGAAATAATTCACGTCAGTTCCAGCCTATGAACTTAGACGACAAAAAGAAAAAAGAAGAAGTTCAAGTAGAAGCGGATGGCGAGCAGAGTGCGCAAGACGACGCGAAGGCGGCTGGAGACACGTTTAACGCGAGCCACCAAGCTAAAACAATCACAGAAGAGCCCACAGGCGAAATCAAAACAGTAAAATGTCCTGAATGCGGAAACGAAATTCAGATGGCAGAAGGATGTTTCATTTGTCTTAAATGCGGATACTCCGGTTGTTCGTAGGAGCGTAGCCGCTCCACCCGACACAGGGACTTTGCATGAATTTTGACATAAAATTCAAGACAGAGCGTAGCCGCTCCACCCGCAACACAGGTTTTGTATAAACTTATACAATCTGAACTAAAGATAAGAGCCTAGCCGCTCTAATCATATTATTAAGAGAGAGCTTAAATACTATCCCTTAAATAAGGGATAGTATTTTTTGTAAACATTTGTTAATATTAAATTAATAAATTAGCATTTTTTTTTATTGACGTGTTTTCATGAATATAAAGCTAGTGTGTAAAATTGAAAGGTAGTAAAATTATGGCAGACAACATGACAATCGGTCCCGCTTTAGCAATAGGCGGTAACAAGGTTGAAATGACTCAACAGGGTAAAATTCAAGTAACTAACCCTAATGGTAAAATTAAAACTTTATCTCAAGACCAATTTAAAAAACAGTTAGTAAAAAATGCTGACAAAATTCAAAACGGTGAAGATTTTGAATTTAAAAAAGACAAAAAAACTTTAAAAATCGCAGCAGCAGTTGTTGCAACAGCAGCTGTTGTTACAGGTGTTATTTACCGTAAAGAAATCGGTAAATATATGAAAGATTTCTCTTTCAAAAAACTTTGGAATGATATTAAAGGCTTATTCAAATCTAAAAATAGCAAAGGCGTAAAAGATGCAACAAACGCAGTTGCAGGTGATACAGAAGCTAAAGCTGCACTAGATGCTAAACGTCACGCAACTTATTCAAAAACAGAAGCAGCTAATGAAGCTCACAGATATCACGCTAAAAACGCTGAAACAATTAATCTGACAGAAGCAGAAAGAAAAGCCGGTATTGCTGATGCTGAAGCAGCTTTCAAAGGTTATGACCCTGTAAAATTTAAAAAAGGTCAAGTCTTAGAAAACGCAGGTTTAACTCAAGAACAATACAAAATTGTTAAAAGACACGCTAATCCTGAAAAAGTTGTGAAGTTCACTGATAAAGAAAAGGCAGTACTTCCAAAATGGATTCAAGATAGTGAAACTTGCCAAAGATATGCAAATTCAATTGAAGCTCAATTTGCTAAAATTGATGAAATGTTCCCAAAAGCTGTTCCGGCTAAAAAATAAAAATAACACAATTTTACACATAAGATAAAATCACCTCCTTGATTAGGAGGTGATTTTCTTGTAACATCTATTTATGGCGGGAAATATGAAAATTTCTATTATAACAGCAAGCTACAACTACGAAAATTATATAAAAGAAACTGTTCAATCAGTGCTTAGTCAAACCTATAACGACTGGGAAATGATTATTGTCGATGACTGCTCAACAGATAACTCCATTGATGTAATTAAATCATACAATGATAACAGAATTAAGCTGTTTGTAAACGAAAAAAATCTCGGTTTAAAAGAAACATTAAAACGAGGTATAAAAGAAGCCTCTTCTGATTGGATTGTATTTTTGGAAAGCGATGATGTTTTAGCACCTGATTATTTAGCAAAAAAAGTTGAAATTGCACAAAAATACAATGATATAAATTTAATATTTAATGATTGCGAATTTTTTGGTGATGAAGAAAGAGTAAAGGCTTTTGAACATGCTTTGAAAAAAACTCGCAGCCTGCTGCAAAATCAAAGTTACCCTAAGAAAATGTTTTACGACTTTTACCAGAGCAACAAAATTTTTACATTTTCTTCTGTTATGGCAAAACGCAGCGATTTATTAAAGGTTAATTTTAATCCAAAACTTGACTATTTGATTGACTGGCATTTATGGATACAGCTTTCAAGTCTTGGTAAGTTTTATTATCTGCCCGAAAAACTTACAAAATGGAGATTGCACAAAAACAGCTACATAAATTCATCAACTTATAAATCCCCTTTTGATTTGCAGGCAGCCTCATATATTGAAGTTTTCAAAAGCAAAAAAGACATTGGTATTCTTCTTTTCATATTGATTTCACATCCATTATGGTATGCAAGAAAATACAAAAGAGAATTGCGCCAAAAACTAATCTCTTATAAAAGGAAAGCATTTCCTAAGAAGAAAAATTAAAATTTTTCGGGGGAAAAATGGAAGTTCTGCAAGAAAATCAAAGAAAGCTCTTTTAATAATTAAAGGGCTTGTGTGTCTTCCTTTACGAATATATTGTGTACGTTTAACATTATTTTCTATCAGCTCAACAGGGTAATCACAAACCTGCTTAATAATTTCCTGATATCCCTCAACAGTTGTAAGATTTTTGTTTACCAAACGCGGAAGTGAGCATTTCATAAACGGCATCTTATGTGACAAAATAAGCTGACGCCATTTATAAATTGTCATATTATTAATTCTTTCATAAGCATTAATATAAACATCATATTTAAAACCAAGTTCCACCAGCATTTCACTAAGCCCTATTTCATAATTTGAAACAACAACGCATTTATTGTCTTCAGGTTTTATTGATGTCATAAAGTTTGCAAAGGCTTCAGATTTAAAAGTATTATTTTTTAATACAATAAAGTAACTTTGAATATGCGGACGTTTAACAAAAAAGTGATTAGGAACCTTTCTATATCCGAAATTATTTTTCGTAATTCCCCAAAAATCACAATCTTTTTTGTCCATATCATTAAATATTTCTTTAAAAGGATAAAACGGACCAAAGCAGCTGTCATTCACGAGAATTAATTCATCAATCTCATTGAGAATATTATTCTCTTTTAGATAATTAAACCCCCTTTTATAAGAGCCGAAATCGTATTCCTCGTGGTGTTCTGCAATAATTTTCGATGCAATTCCGTTTAACTTGTTTTTTTCATCTTCAGAAAGGCTACCGCAAGAAACAAACACAATATTTTGTGCTATTTCCTTCAAAGCTTTCAAATAATAAATGACATAATCATCAATTACCGAATCCTTATCGTAATGTGCAAATACAACCGTTCTGTTCATAAATTTATTATATCACGTAAAACCGATTATTTAGTTGATGTAACAATGTAAAATATATAATAAACTTATATTACAATGGACGAGAAAGAACTAAAAGAAAAGTTTGAAGAAATCTATAATAAAAAAATAATGAGAAAACTTGCCCCGCTTGAACGAGAAAGAATTTCTCAAGCAGAAGTATTTAAGGTTTGTATAACTTGTGCAATTATTTTCTTTATTGCTGTTCTTGTTGTGGGATTATTCATAAAATTTTTAGAAAGCGGCCCTGCATTAATTCTCACTCTAATCGGATGCTTTGTATTAAGTATAGTTTTTATGTTCATTGCTGGAAATATACAAAAAAAATTTTGCGACCGGATTAAATCACAACTTTTGACAGATTTATTATTTTTATTCGGTAATTTTAGTATTTATAAAAATGAAATTATAACTTTAAAAGAAATTAAAAATACAGGACTTTTCCCAAATGCCAACACAAAAAATGACGATGACAGAATTGGCGGAACATATAAAGGAATGAACGTATTTTTAGTTGAAACCGAGTTATCTCAACAAGATGAATCACGTGATATAAAAGGAAGAAGATATTCCAGTTCAGTACAAGTTTTCAAAGGTTTAATACTAAAAACAGTATTGAATAAAAAATACAACGGAAGAACAATAATTAAACAAAGAGCACTCAATACAGAAGACAGAATGAAAGCATTTAAATCTGAAGCTGAGGAGGAATTCGGCAGTGAAATTTCACAAGCAGCTGTGAATTCTCCTATTGTCAACACAATATCAAATCTTATTTCTGCAAAAGAAAATTCACCTTTAAGAAATATAGGTATTATAAACGGCAATCTTACGTTAAATACAACCGGGCTGAGTGAATTCAAACCTCCAAAAGGGCTGGAAGAAGTTATTCTTGAAGATTCTGAATTTAACAAATCTTATGCAGTATTCTCAAATGACCAGGTTGAGGCAAGATATTTGATAACCCCGGCATTTATGGAAAGGCTGAAAAAAATAAGAGAGGTATTTGGAGCATATAACGTTCATTGCGTGTTTGAAGACAATTACATAACTTTGTTTTTAGAAACGGGACGTGACTTTTTTGAAGTGGGCAATATAAATACAACTTTATGCAACAAAAAAAATTATGAAAAAATATTCAGAGAACTTGTTTCAATTTTCAATCTAATCCATTACTTCAAACTGGATAAAAAATTAGGATTGTAATTTACTTTCTTATCTGTTTGTTATAATATTCCCTTATAGATTAATAAACGAGAGGGAAGTATAAAAAATGCAAGTATCATTAAACTGGTTGAACGAATTTGTGGATTTATCCGATATTGAAGCAGCTCAAATTGCTCATGAATTAACAATGAGCGGTTTGGAAGTTGAAGCAGTAGAAGAAGTTAAGCCGCAATTTACAAATATAAAAACTGTTAAAATAGAAAAAATTGATAATCACCCTAACTCTGATCACTTACACCTTGTAACTGTTAATACCGGAACAGGTGTAAAAACAGTAGTATGCGGTGCTCAAAATATAAAAGAGGGTCAAATTGTACCATACGCTTCAGTCGGATCACAGGTTCTGGACAGAAAAACCGGTGAGATGTTTACTCTTACTCCGGCAGTGATAAGAGGAGTTGAATCTCAAGGAATGCTTTGTTCTGCTGATGAACTTGGCGTTGCTGAAAGAAATTATCAGGAAGAAGACGGCATTTTAATCCTTAACCGAATATTCCCTGATGTAAAAATCGGCGAAAATGTTGAAGATGTTTTAGGCTTTGATAAAGACTACGTTCTTGACGTTGCTCCGACAGCAAACAGAGGCGACCAAATGTCAGTTATAGGCATCGCAAGAGAATTGAGTGCAATTTTTAACAAGCCTTTAAAATTCTCTCCGTTAGAATGTACAAAAGACTTAACTACTGATGAATTAAAAGTTGAAATTATTGATAAAGATGTATGTAAATACTATTCAGCAGGCATTTTAAAAGATTTAAAAATTAAACCGTCGCCTGATTGGATGCAGAAAAGACTTATTTCATCAGGAGTACGTGCAATTAATAACGTAGTTGATATCACAAACTATGTAATGCTTGAATACGGCACACCTTTTCACGCATTTGATTTAGACAAACTTAACGGTTATTTATGCGTAAGACGTGCCCACGAAGGAGAAACAATTGTAACCCTTGATGAAGTTGAACGCAAACTTACAAACGACAGCGTTTTAATAGCAAATGAAAAAGAAGGTGTATGTATCGCAGGTGTATTCGGCGGTGCTAATTCTGAAATTGACGATAATACAAAAAATATTGCTCTTGAAGCAGCTTACTTCACCCCTGCAAGTAACAGAAAATCAGCAAGAAGCGTAGGATACCGTTCAGAAGCCTGTGCAAGATTTGAACGCGGAGTAGATATTGAAGCTGTAAGACCTGCTTTAATGCGTGCAATGCAGCTTTTGACAGAACTTGCAGATGCCAAAATAGAAGGCGTTGTTGAAGCAGGAGAAAACAAACTTGAGCCGATAGAAATTACATTAAGATATTCTCAAATTAAGAGAATATTAGGCTGTGAAATCGCTCCTGAAAAATGCATTTCAATTCTTGAAAACCTGGGATTTGAAAAACTTGGCGGCAATGACAGCGCTGCAAAATTCAGAGTTCCTTCATTCAGAGCAGGCGACGTAACACGTGAAATTGACCTAATCGAAGAAATTGCAAGAATTAACGGTTATGACAAAATAACTCCTACACTGCCAAGTAAAACTCAAACACCTGTAATAAGTTTGGAAGAAAGAGTTATTAAAAAAGTTAATGAATTAATGCTATCATCAGGCTTGGATGAAATTATCACAACATCATTAATCGGAAAACCACTATTAGACAAATATATGCAGACTTTTGACGAAGATAAAGCCGTAAAAGTTCTGAACTCTGCAAGCGAAGAAAGCACAATGCTCAGACAAGATATGGCTGCAAGTGTTCTGAACTGCATGAAATACAACTATGATAACGGACAAAAAACATTCTGGGCTTACGAAATCGGTAAAAAATATCTGGTTACCAAACCTGCTGATGAAAAATCATCAGGTATTAAAGAATCAAGAGTTTTGGCAGGTGTTTTAACAGGCGAGGTAGAAAATTCAAAATGGCAGGTTAAAACTCAGTCAGATTTCTTTACTTTAAAAGGAATTATTGAAAAATTGTTTACTGAACTCGGTGTTGAAAAAAGGATTAAACTAACTCCTTGTGAAGATGTAAGCCATTTACATCCGTATAGAAGCGCTAAAGTTAACCTTCTTGGCAAAAACCTTACAAATATAGGTTATTTCGGACAAATTCATCCGTTATTGAAAGATAAATTAAAAATCAAAGGTCAAGAAGTGTTCTTGTTTGAAATCGACCTTGACGAAATTATTTCAATAATAAAAGAACATACGGTAAGATACAAAAAACTTTCCCAATTCCCTGAAGTTCGTCGTGATTTAGCTTTTGTAATCAACGAAGAAGTCAGCTTTGATGATATCCAAAAAGTTATTAAAGGCGCTGTTCAGCAAAATATATTCAAAGGAAGCGAAGTATTTGACGTATATCAAGGCGAAAATATTGAAAAAGGCTTCAAAAGTCTTGCGTTCAGAATTAAAATGCAGGATGAAAACGCAACATTAACAGATGAAGTTATAGAACGTCAGATGAGCAATGTCCGCGCAAAACTTCAAAAAACTTATGCTGAAATAAGCTTTAGAGAATAGGAGCGTAGCCGCTCCACCCGACACATTGGCTTTGCATAAATTTTTGACATGAAATTCAAGACATAGCGTAGCCGCTCCACCCGCAACACGGGATAAAAAAAATAAATACTTTCCAAAACTTCAATTTAGGCGTATAATGTAAATTGAAGTTTTTGGTTTACAAAATATAAAAGAGGTATCTTATGAAAAAATTCCTACTGCTATTGATTGTTATGTTACTTATGCCTTTAAGAGCCTTATGTGCAGATATATTTCCGCAGTATGTGAGCATAAAATACACAAATACTTTAGGATTATACCAGGCTTCAAACGAGATTATACTGTATAAAGAACCGTCTGAAGACTCCTATATAGTTCACAGCATAAGCTGGATAGGAGATAATATGTTTCCTGAAAGCATAAAGCCTCAGGACTTGTTTGTTGTCTTCATACCTTCAAAAAATCTCGGGCTTCTTGCAGTAACTGACGAAACCGAAAATTGGGTACAGGTTATCTATAATAATTCTACCGGTGCTAAAGGCTGGATAAAAAAAGATGATCCTTACAAATTTATGACCTGGACAAATTTCTATAATATGTACGGAAAAAAATACGGTCTGACTATGCTTAAAGGTATTCCTGACACTGCAAAAGACATTCACACAGGCACAGAAGACAAATCACAAATCATAAGCACAATAAATATGCCTAAGAAAATCAATCTTACAGCCATAAAAGGCAACTGGGCGCTTGTAAGCGTATCAGATTTGGACAAAATCCCTAAAACAGGCTATATTCGCTGGCGTTCAGATAACGGAATGAAATATTATTTTCCTGCAATGAAATAATCTAAAGATTGTCAAAATTGCACAGCTCTTGAACAGACATTCCAAAGGCAGCGGCAATGGCTTCAAGAGTAATAAATGTTGGAGATTTTTGTCCGCGTTCAATGGCTCCGATTGTCGGTCTGCTTAAGTCAGCCAACTCCGCAAGCTGCTCTTGAGACAAACTTCTCTTAACTCTTTCAAGTTTAATTTTTAAACCGATTTTATTATCATTGTATAGTTTACTATTCATTATGTAAACTATTATATACTAATTGACAAATTATTTTCTATATCCTATAATTATCAAAAAGATAACTATTATTACAGGATACCGGATATGGAAAAAGAAATAAACGAAATATTAGGTATGTTATATGACATCTATAACCAGGTTATTGTATTTTCACGCTTACTTTGATTATCACAGTTAGTTTGATTTCATCTCCGAAAAGCATTGCCCCCATTGAATTTTAACTATCCGTTTGAGTTTGAAATTGAAAAATCAAACCGGACCAAAACGGACTTTAAGCGGACATAAAGTATTTGAAAATTCCACATACAAATTTCAAGCTATCATTGCATTTCACATTTAGTTTGATTATCACAGTTAGTTTGATTATTTCGGCACTAACTTTAAAATTTTTAACCTCGGAAATAATTTTTTTTAGGTCGGAAAAATAAAATTTTATCTAAAAATTGTTATATAAAAAAATTTCTCATTTGATTTGAAAATTTTTAACACAAATTTGAGTTAGCAAATTTTAGCAAACGATTTAGATTTACCCCTTTATCCGCCATAATTAAGAAAATAGCAATAAATATAGGTATTTAAAGATTATGGCAGATTCGGAAAACCTAAAAGAAAACTATATCGACATAAATAAAATAGCAGAACTCAAAGGACTTAAAAGCAATCGTTCTTTAAGAATCGAGATAAATAAATCCGACAGTAAATATATTTCAAGAAAAATCAAAACAAAAGGCGGTTATACTTACGAAATACTGTTTACAAGTTTAGAACCCGAAATTCAAGAAAAACTACTTGACGAAGAAATTAAATCAAAATCCTTAGTTCCTATTAATGTATATAGTAATGAACATGAAGAACAAAAACTTGAATTCAAAACCGAAAAGCTAAAACTTGAAGCATTGGCAAAAATAGATTTAATAAAAGCATTTGAAAAATTTTCTATCAGATTTAATAAACAAAAGGAAGCGAAAGAAAACTTTATCGCATTATATAATTCGGGAGAATATTTTAAAGATATTTTCAAAGTCTTAGGTAAAATTTCTTATTCATCACTTTATAGGTGGTCTGTTCTATATCAACAAAACAATAGAATTGAAGATTTAATTCCAAAATATAAATGTTCAAAGATTAATGAATACAATACCTCATTAACTCCTGAGATGATAGAACAATTTGAAAAGTTTTTATTTCATCCGAATAAATTTAAGGTTGAAAAAGCTATCAATTTAACTAAATTTTGTTTAGAGAGAAAAGGAATAACAGACATTCCTGCAAACATCGCATTTAGACGATATGCCGACAAATTCAAAGTTCTTCATTATGACAAATGGGTTTTATACAGAGAAGGCGAAAAAGCCTTTAACGACAAAGTTGAACCATATATTGAAAGAGATATTTCAAAAATCGAAGTCGGGGATGTGCTTGTAGCAGACGGACACGTTCTCAACTTTCAAGTAATAAACCCATTCACAGGAAAGCCGACAAGAGCCACGCTTGTTGGCTTTTTTGATTGGAAATCAGGGGCTTTAGTAGGCTACGAAATTATGATGTCGGAGAATACTCAATGTATTGCAAGTACTTTAAGAAACAGTATTTTAAATCTCGGCAAGATTCCCAAAATTGTTTATCAAGATAACGGCAGAGCATTTAGAGCCAAATATTTTCAGAATTCAAATTTTGACGAAGCTGGATTTAATGGAGTTTATGCAAACTTAGGGATAACCTCTGTTTTTGCAAAAGTTAGAAACGCAAAAGCGAAAGTAATTGAGAGGTTTTTCTTAGAATTTCAAGAAGAATTAGAAAAAATGATGCCGTCATATATTGGAACAAGTATTGAAGATAAACCTGCAAGACTTATGAGAGGTGAAAACCTACACAAAGCACATTATCTAAAAACCACAGGCGGAAGAATCCCGACAATTCAAGAAACAATAAAATGTATTGATTATTGGTTGAATTACCATAATTCAAAACCCTGTCCACAAATTAAAGAATTATCAATCAAAGAATGTTTAAATACAGTTCAAAAAGAAAAAATTGAAGTTTCAAAATTAAATCATTTGATGATGAAAACCGAAACGAAAGTAATTCATAGAAACGGAATAAGATTTTTGGATCAAAATTACTACAATGAGGCACTATTTGGACTTAGAGAACAGGTTTATATCCGCTATTCCCTTTTTGATTTGTCAAAAGTCTTTGTTTATTCGATAAAAGGCGAATTTATCTGCACCGCCAAACAAGTTGAAAAAATTCACCCAATGGCAAATTATTTAGGAACCGTTAAAGATATGGAAGATTTTAAACAGAAAATCCAAAAGCATAAACGACTTAAAAACAAAGCTATAAAAGATTTTAAAAAGTATTTTGACATTGAAACAACAGGAATTTTAGAGATTTCAAAAGAAGTTCCAAAAATTGAGGAGTTTAAAATAGAAAAACCGAAACGTGAACGCAAGAAAACAGAACGTGAACAACAAATGAACAAGCCTATTTTCAATCACGATTATGAAAAATATGAGTGGTTAATGACCCATGGAACAACAAACCCCGAGGATAGAAAATGGCTTGCTAATTATATCGGAAGCGAAGAATACCAAAGTTTATACACAGAATAAAAAGGAGACAAAATGAAAAAAGTATTTGTAAAAACAAAAAATGTAAAAAGATTTACTTCTTTAATGGAGGAGTTAAAAAATCTTCCTCCGAACATTCCCAAAATAGCACTTGTATATGGTGAATTCGGACTTGGAAAATCAGAAACAATTCAATGGTGGAGTTTCAAAAACAATTCTGTATATGTTCGAGCGAAACAAAAAATGTCCCCAAGGTGGTTATTGGCTGATATTGCCGAAGAAATCGGGGAAGAACCGTTTTGGCATACATCAGAAACATTTAACTTAATCAAAAATTATTTAATCCAAAATCCCAAAACAATAATAATTGATGAAGCTGATTATTTAATAGAGAAAAATACAATCGAGATTTTGAGAGATTTACACGACAGGACAGGTTGTCCTTTAGTGCTTGTCGGAATGGGGAACATTGATAAAAAACTTAGAAAATATCCTCATCTGATAGATAGAATTTACAAGTCTTTCAGATTTGAAAAATACGATATTGAAGATATTAAAACAATATTTGAAGAACTTTCAGAAATTTCGATAACAGAAGACGGACTTGAATATTTATCAACAAGGGCGGATCAATTCAGACAAATTGTGAAGTTGATAAATAAAATTGAGAAGTTGGCAAAAACAAATGAAATAGAAGAATTGAACGAATATATAATAAGGGAATTACTAAATGAAAGACAAAATATTACTACTTTGCAAAAGGTTGGATAAATTCGACATTGATAAAATCGAAACCATATCAGAAATAGAACAATCGGAACTATTGTCGATTTTAGACGAATTGATAAAGGAAAACAAATTAAAACTCAATGCCGGAGTTTATTATTATATTAAACCGATTTCAAGAACAAAAAGACAGGAATTGCCGCTTTTCTTTCAGTTTCACGATAAGCAAACAATAGATTATATTGTTAAAGGATTTTGTGCAGATATTGAAGCTAAAAAATGATGGATGTTTTTGAAACATCAAAGCACGTAACAAATAAATTTTATCAATATTTAAGGATTGCTATTTATGAAAATCAATTAAAAGAACTAAAAGAAAATTTTGAAAAAAATCCTAAAATGCCGCAAGAAAGAGTTTATATGAATACAAAAGTTTATTTATATTTATACAATCATAAACTATATGTTTCAGAAAAATATCTTGTCTCAAAGGACTCTAAAAAACATACCGATAATGAAAGGCTCGAAATTAAAAATATTTATCTAAGAAGTTACAGAAAAGTTTTAAGCCGTTCTTTTGAACACAAATTCCATTTGCATTTATCAGAGGAACTTTGGAAATGGGGTAAAGCATTTGGTAACAAATACAATCAAATGAAAAATATACTATTTTCTTAATATTTTTTAATATAAAATAGAACTTAGAAGTTGCGGTTTCTATTGCTTGGAAGAAGAATCAAGTCTTTTCAAAACCTGCAAAATTGTTTTTGGAAGAATTACAAGACAAGTTTTCTAAAAATCCAATATATTAAAAACAGCTACAATTTAAACACTTACCAAATTTTTAATATCTGTTCTAGGAGGGTTCCCGAACATCTTTTTATATTCTCTTGAAAACTGTGTCGGGCTTTCATAGCCCACTTTATAACACGCACTTTGAGCATCATAATCGCCCGATAACATTAATCTTTGTGCTTCATACAATCGTAATTGTTTTTGATATTGCAAGGGGCTAACTGATGTCACATCTTTAAAATTTCTATAAAATGAAGACGGTGCCATATTGAATTTTTGAGCAATATATTCAATATTTAATTTTTCGCTATAATTTTCTTTTAAATAATGAATTGCTTGAACAACTTGATTTGAGCGAGTTCCTTTTGTATTAATTAATCTTAATTGGTTTCCTAATTTTCCTGTTAAAAGTCTATAATACACCTCTTTTATAATAATCGGAGACATTATATTTTGTTCACTTTCTGGTTTTTCAATCAGCATTGCCAAACGATAAAATGCGTCTAAAAGTTCTTCGTCAACATCTGCGATTGCAAGGCATTTTTCATCATTATCGACACTTTGAGGCAGTTTTGTTTCTAAAATAAGATTTGAAATTAAATTAGAATCAAATTCTAATATCAGAACAACAAAGGGTTCATCAACTGTTGCTTGTGCAACCCTGCTTGAAACGGGAATATCAGCACATGATACAACATAATGACCTTTACCATATACTAAATTCTGATTATCATAGAGCATGTGTTTTTGCCCCTGTAAAACTAAAATACAAGTGGGATTATAAAAACACCTTAAAAATTCTGTCGGATGATTTCTTCTGACAATTCTAAGCCCTTTTATTGATGTCGGATAATTTCCGACACCTTGAATATTTCTTAAAATAATATCTCTTATAGCTTCAAATTTTGATTGCATTATGACCTCGCCTTTAAACAATATTTTACCACAAAAAATAGAATGAGAGAATTAGATAATAATAAGGTAGAATTAGGTCTTTAAAAAATTATAAAAATTTTAAATAATAGAAGATGAATTAGTATAAATTTTTATAAGGTTCAATATATGAAATATAGAAAACTAAGAGATTTAGAAGTTTCAAGCATTGGTTTAGGCTGTATGGGTATGCACCACGCTTATGGTAAAGTTGCTGATGAAAAAGAAATGATTAAACTAATTCATAAAGCTGTTGATATTGGTGTAACTTTTTTTGATACGGCACAAACTTATGGCGAAAATGAAATTTTAGTCGGCAAAGCTTTAAAAAATTATAAAGATAAAGTTGTCATAGCAACAAAATTCGGCATTGCTTCAAAAGACAATGGAATATTAGAAACGGATAGCCGCCCCGAAACAATCAAAAAATCATTAGATGAAAGCCTGAAAAGATTAGGGCTTGATTGTATTGATTTATATTATCAGCATAGAGTTGACCCGAAAGTTCCTCTTGAAGATGTCGCAGGCACTATAAAATATTTAATTCAAGAAGGTAAAATTAAACACTGGGGAATGAGCGAAGCTACAGCGGATGAGTTAAGGCTTGCCCATTCAATTTGTCCTGTAACTGCAATTCAGAGCAGATATTCAATTATGGCAAGAGAATATGAAAAAACGATTTTTCCTGTTTGCGAAGAATTGAATATTGGTTTTGTTGCCTTTTCACCGCTTGCAAACGGATTTTTATCAGGGGTTTATAACAAAGATTCAAAATTTGAAGAATCCGGTGATATGAGAAAAAATATGCCCCAGTTTCAGCCTGAAATAATGGAAAAACAGCAAAATCTGCTTGATTTGATTGAAGAATTTGCACAAAGTAAAAACGCTACAAAAGCTCAGATTTCGCTTGCTTGGATGCTGGCACAAAAACCGTTTATTGTACCAATACCGGGTACAAGAAAAATTGAAAGATTGATTGAAAATTCGACTTCTTCTGATATTGAATTAACGGCTGATGAACTTCAAAAACTAAATGAAGCACTAAGCCATATTGAAATCAAAGGGGTTTATTTAGGTGCAAAAACAAAATAGGAGCAAATAATAAAATGAAAGTATTATTAATTAACGGTTCACCAAATAAAGAAGGCTGTACATATACAGCCTTAAAAGAAATTGCTTTGACTTTAGAATCAAATGGAATTGAAGCTGAAATTTATCATATAGGTAAAGACCCTATTGCACCGTGTCGAGCTTGCAGGGCTTGTGCTAAAATCGGCAAATGTGTGATAAATGATAAAGTTAATGAATTTGTTGAATATGCAAGAGATTTTGACGGCTATATTATCGGTTCACCCGTTCACTATGGTTCAGCCGCAGGCTCAATCGTTCCTTTTTTAGATAGAGCATTCTTTGTTGATTTTATGTCAGGACACGATTCTTTTAAATTTAAACCGGGTTCTGCGATAGTTTCAGCACGTAGGGCAGGAACAACAGCAACGATAGACCAATTAAATAAATATTTTCAAATAAATCAAATGCCTGTAATTTCAGGAAGATACTGGAATATGGTGCATGGGCAAAACCCCGATGAAGTAAAACAAGATAAAGAAGGAATGCAAAATATGAGAATATTAGCAAGAAATTTTGCATATTTTCTAAAATGCAAAGATTTGGCAACAAAGGCAGGGCTCAAAACACCGAAAGCGGAAGAAGTCGAATATACAAATTTTATTCATTAAATTAATTCGGAGGAAAATTTATATGCAAACTGTAAAATTAAATAACGGAATAGAAATGCCAATGTTAGGATACGGAGTTTATCAGGTAACTCCCGATGAATGCATAAGATGTGTGGGTGACGCACTTGATGTCGGCTATAGATTAATTGATACTGCTCAATCATATTTTAATGAACAAGAAGTAGGAACTGCAATTTCAAACTTTATTAAAACAGGAAAAGCTAAAAGAGAAGATATTTTCCTTGTTACAAAAGTGTGGATAACAAATGCAGGTGAACAAAATGCCCTTAAATCTATTGATGAATCATTAAAAAAACTGCAAACAGATTATGTTGACCTCTTATTAATTCATCAACCGTTTGGTGATTACTACGGAACTTATAGAGCAATGGAAAAAGCCTATAAACAAGGAAAAACAAGAGCAATAGGCGTTTCAAATTTTTATCCTGACAGATTTGTTGATTTATCAAATTTTTGTGAAATTCAACCTATGATAAACCAAGTTGAAACCCATGTGTTTAATCAGCAAAAACCGGCTCGAAAATATATGGAAAAATACGGAACTCAAATTATGGCATGGGCTCCTTTTGCAGAAGGCAAAAACGATTATTTCACAAACCCTGTTTTAAAAGAAATCGGCGAAAAATACGGTAAAACTGTTAGCCAAACTGCTCTTAGATTTTTAATTCAAGAGGGTGTAGTTGTAATTCCTAAATCTGTCAAAAAAGAAAGAATGCAAGAAAATTTTGAGATTTTTGATTTTGAATTATCAAGTGAAGATATAAATAAAATAAGAAGTTTAGATACTGAAAAAAGTTTATTCTTCTCTCATTACTCACCTGAAATTGTAGAAATGATTATAAATTATGCAAAATAAGGAAAAGAAAATGAAAAAACTATTATTTATCATAATACCAATTTTAATACTTACTGTTGCAGGGCTTGCGTTTGCAGTTTCCTCTAATTCCAATATAAATACTAATACTAACACTCAAGGAGAACTTATGGATAAAAAAATACTGATAGCATATTTTTCATGGGGCGGAAATACAAAACATATTGCTGAATTAATCCAAAAAGAAACAAATGCTGATATCTTTAGAATTGAAACAAAAATACCATATCCGACTGATTACAATGAAGCTGCTTATGGTGTCGCAAAAGAGCAGCATGAGAAAAATATTCACCCTGAACTAAAAGAAAATAAAGATGTTTCAGGTTATGATGTAATATTTGTCGGCACTCCTGCTTGGTGGTACGAAATGGCACCTGTTGTTAAAACATTTTTAGAGTCCAATAACTTTGAAGGCAAGATTATTGCTCCTTTTATTACTCATGGTGGTGGCGGAAAATATACAATCAAAGAAGAAATGGCAAAACTTGCAAAAGGTTCAAAAGTTTTAGAACCGTTTGTTGTTTATGGCAAAGGTAATTCTGATACTGAAAATGAAATAAAAGAATGGCTAAATAAAATTAAATAAAAAATATAAGCGAGGTAAAAAATGAAAAAATTATTAATTTCGATGATGGGTGCTTGTTTGATTTTTTCAAGTATTCAGCTAATGAGTTGTGCAAAAAATTTAAAAAATGATGAGGTAAAAACAATGAAAGAAAAGGTCTTTTACAATCAAAATTATTCAAATATCAAAATTGCAGGCGAATTATACAAACCGGATAATTTTGATGTAAACAAAAAATATCCCGCAATAGTGGTTGTTCATCCCGCAGGTGGAGTAAAAGAACAAGTTGCAGGACTTTATGCGAAAAGACTTGCTGAAAAGGGGTTTGTAACTCTTGCCTTTGATGCTGCTTATCAAGGTGAAAGCGGCGGCGAACCTCATTATCTTGAAAAACCAAGTTCAAGAGTAGAAGATGTACGTTCAAGTGTTGATTATTTAACAACTTTACCTTTTGTTGACAAAGACAATATAGGAGTTTTAGGAATTTGTGCAGGAGGGGGCTATGCATTTAATGCCGCTCAAACTGAGATGAGAATTAAAGCTGTTGCAACAGTTTCTGCTTTTGACTTAGGCAGGGCAAGGCGACAAGGATTAAATGATTCATTAACAATCGAACAACAACAGCAAAAATTAAATGAAGCTGCCATTCAAAGAACAAAAGAAGTAAACGGCGAGCCTGTAAAATATAACGGCTATGTCCCCAATTCTTTAGAGGAAATTCCTGAAAATGCTACTACGATGTATCGTCAGGGTTATGAATATTATAGAACTCCGATTGCGCAACATCCAAGAAGTGAAAACAAATATATTTTTTCAAATTACGCAGAGCAAGCAGCATTTACAGCGTTTGACCATCCTGAATTAATTTCACCAAGACCTGTTATGTTTATTGTAGGTGAAAATGCAGAATCAGCTTATTTTTCAAAAGATGCCTACGATAAAATTACGGGCGAAAAAGAATATATAATTATTCCAAATGCAACACATATTGAGATGTATTATAAACCTGAATATGTAAATCAAGCAACCGAAAAATTGAGCAAATTTTATGACAAAAATTTAAAATAAAAGGAGAAAAAGATGTTTAAAAAAATTCTATTATTAACTTTTGCAATGGCTTTTACACTGGTGCCAAGCATGGCTTTTGAAAATAAAGATATTGTAAAAAACAATCCTGTTCCATATTTGAAATTAAATAACGGAACAAAAATGCCACAATTAGGGCTTGGAACATTTATGCTTGATGACAATGGTGAAGCATATAACGCAGTTTTAACAGCATTGAAACTTGGTTATCGTCATATTGATACAGCACACATGTACGGAAATGAAAAAAGCATAGGTAAAGCAATAAAAGACAGCAAAATTCCAAGAGAAGAAATTTGGGTAACTTCAAAATTGTGGCCGACAGAATATGAAAATGCCGATGTTGCATTAGATAAAATGCTCAATAGATTAGACTTAGAATATATTGATTTAGTTTATCTTCATCAGCCTGTAGGTAACTTCAACAAAGGGTGGGAGTTTTTAATTGAAGCCCAAAAACAAGGAAAAGTAAAAGCAATCGGAATTTCAAATTTTGATAAAGTTGAAAGTATATTTGATACTTTTATGAAAACCGCAAAAGTTAAACCGCAAACTATGCAATTAGAATGTCACCCTTATGCGCAAAGAGTTATGTGGCAAAAGAAACTTAAAAAACACGGTATTCAGCAAGAAAATTGGTATCCTTTGGGTGGTCGCCAAAGCAACGGTTTAATTTTAAAAGACCCTGTTATTAATGAGATTGCAAAGGCTCATAATAAATCTGCAGCTCAAATTATAATAAGATGGCATATTCAAAAAGGATTTGCAGTAATTCCGGGTGCATCTAATCCTGATTATATTAAAGAAAATATTGAAGTTTTTGATTTTGAACTATCAAAAGATGAAATGAAAAAAATTGAAAAATTAAATACGGAAAAAAGAATTTTTAACCCGCCGTTTGAAGAACAAAAAGTTCAATATATGCAGGCAGTTTTTCCCGATTAATTAACAACAACTATTGCGCTCATATACACTATGAGCGCATATTTTAAGAGGTCAATGATGTTTGAAAATTATAAAGCCTATTTAAAATTTTTAGATGAAAGACTTAATAAATTTTTTGAAAGACAAAAACCTTACATTTTTTGTAAAAAAGGCTGTGCTAAATGTTGTAAACATGCACAATTTCCATATTCATTAACTGAAATATCTTATTTGTTAAATGGGGTTTTTGATTTAGATATTGAAGTTCAAAGTATAATTGAACAAAATGTTCATAAAACTATAGAAGATAAAAAGAATTGTAAAGAGGATAAGTTTTTATACGATTGCCCTTTTTTAGTGAATAATGAATGTGTTGTATATAAATACCGTGGGGTAGTTTGCAGAACTTTCGGACTTATGAGTGTTGGCGAAAACAGCAAAATTAAAGTACCTTTTTGTTATGCAAAAGGTTTAAACTATTCAAATGTTATGGATAAAAACGGCAAAGAAATAAATATTGAAAAATTTAAAAATCTACATGTTGAAGAAGAACCACTTGCCTTTAATATCAGCTATAAATTTTTAACCGATTCCGATTTTGAAAGAGGGTTTAATTTTAAATTTGGTGATAAAAAACCACTTATTGATTGGTTTATAAATGATGAAAAAACGAAAATTAAATTAACAAATTATAATAAAAATTTTAATAGAAACCGAAAATAAAGTTATCCAATCGACTTTAAATGATACTATATCCGCATGTGATTTTATTTCAAGATTATCTCTGACTCTTGAAATGTCAAAATTCGATATTGATTTTTACTGCAATTACAGCAGTGGAAATTATACGGTAGATGAAATGAAAAAAGGCTGGAAAAATGGTGATATAATATGGTGCGGCGGTTTTTTATCAATAATGTATAGAGGCGAAAAGAATTCTCAAGGGTATAATGTAATGACTATAGGTTCAATAGACAAATCAAACCTGCAAATTTTGAGAAAACTGCCAAACGAAACTAGTATTACTTTTAAAACAGTTAATTTTTTTTTTGAAAATCATACTAAAATTTTTCGGGGCTAATTGGTAGGTATCAACTAAAACAAGAGATTTTACCATGTGAAGTGTATCTTGCTTATGAATCTGTTTTGTTCAATTTTTGTTTTAAGGTCGTTTTCATAGAGTGTAACCTCTGCCATAAATTCAGATATATGATAAGGAGTAAAAAATTGACCGCAACATGCATTCCCAAATTCTCCAAACATATAAATTTCACCCAAAAAATCGGTGATATTTAACGTGAGTGCTTCAACTGTTATATGTAATAATTCAGGGAGTTTGTCGGGATTTTGGAAGGTTTTGATTATTTCTTTGTATCGGTTTTCGTTTTCTTCCTGTTTATCAAAAATCCCTAAAAATGATAAGGTTGAAAGTTCTAAAAAGTCTTTGAATATGTCGTATCTTCTTTTAGATTGGTCGATACTTGCCAAACATTTGAGGAATTTTTTATTAAAAGATTATTAGTTCCGCCTTTGTAATTTTCGTGATAATAAAACATCTGTTAAACCTCTTGAATTGTCATAAACAGGCACTAATAGTGCTTTTTACAATTATGGCGGTTAAACAAAATAATCTAAACCTTCTGCATACTTTTGCTAAGGGATTTAGTAAAAATTTACAAACAAATTTCGGACAAAAAATCGCAATAATTTCGGACAACTTTTATTAAAAAATTGCCGACTAAATTTTAAAACAGTATTATATTTTTAAACTTGGTTTTTATGATTTTAAAAAAGAACTCTGCAAAAATCTTAAACTAAGTGTGAAGAAATCCTAAACCAACTGTGAAGTTACAGTTATGGTGCTCAATGATTCTTTACAGCTTTCTGCACGCGATAACAAAGATAACGACTATCAGCATTCCTTTTCCGAAATTATTTTAAAAAACCTTGCAGATACATGTGCAAAACTTCAAAAGCTTGATTGTGAACTCTGTGCTTTACAATCCGAAAAAAATACTCGACATTAATTCGTGTTTGTTATAGTGTGGTACTACATGCAATATGACATAAATAACAAAGGAGAATTATTATGCAAGTTATATTAAGAAAAGATGTTCAAAACTTAGGCGAAGCAGGTGACATTGTCAACGTTAAAGACGGTTATGCAAGAAACTTCTTGCTGCCTCAAGCTGTTGCAGAAGCAGCTACTAAAGGCGCTTTGGAAAACCGCGAAAAAAACCTTGCCAGAATTAAAGCTAAACAAGAAAAATTACACGCTGAAGCTTTAGAAACAGCTAAGAAAATCGAAGAATTTGCTAAATTAGAACTTACTGCTAAAGCCGGTGAATCAGGAAAATTATTCGGTACAATTACTACTAAAAAATTGGCTGAAGAACTTCAAGCTAAATCAGGTATTGAAGTTGACAGAAAAAATGTTTCTTTGAACGCTCCAATCAACAAAGTTGGCGAATACAAAATGTTAATTAAACTAACTTCTAAAGTTAAAGCAGAATTAGCAGTAATCGTTACAGCTTCTGAAGTTCTTAAAGAAGCAGTTGAAGAAGTTGCTGAAACTGAAGCTGAATAATTGAAATTCAATTACAAAACGTCATCCTGAAAAGCCGAAAGGTTTATTCAGTATGACGTTTTTTTAAAGGGGTATTAATGGGGCAAAACACAAAATCTAAATTAACTCTTAACTATATGGCAATAGGTTCATTGCCTCATAAAAATTCAGAAAAAGCTATGGAGCTTGTTGAAAAAAATTTCTTCGAAATCCCTTTCTGGGCACAGCTTACAAGGTTAAGCAAAAATGAAGATATGATTGTTCAATTTTTGGAAAATATGCCATCACTTTTTATGGACGAAGAAAACGGAAAAACTTACCTTGAGACAGAAAGCGATAAATTTTTTGAAGACATTGAGCAGTTTTATTGTGATTATGAGGAAATCATATCCGACTTGAACTGTGAAGCTATTGAAAAATACGCTATAAATTATTCAAAAACGTTTCCTAAATTCATTGAAATTATTGAAAATACAAAACCTGCTTATGCAAAAGGTCAGATTGTCGGACCGTTTACCCTTGCAACAACACTTGTTGATAAATCAGGCAAATGTGCATTTTATGACGAAACTCTAAGAGAAATTATAGTTAAAACGCTTTCAATTAAAGCCCTGTGGCAAATCAAACAAATGAAGGTCGCAAATCCTGATATCATTCCGATAATCTTTATTGATGAACCTTCAATATCACAGCTCGGAACTTCTGCATATGTTACGATTTCTCAAGAAGAAGTGCTAGAATTAATCAGTGAAATTTCTGATTTAATAAAAGAAAACGGTGCGATGAGCGCAATTCATTGCTGCGGCAAATGCGATTGGAGTCTTCCGATTAAAGCAGGCGTTGATATCATAAATTTGGATGCATACAACTTTGCTCAAAATTTAAGCCTTTTCAGCAAAGAATTAGATGATTATCTTAAACAAGGAAGAAAAATTGCCTGGGGAGTTGTGCCAACCCTTGATAAAGATGCTCTTGAGGCTGCTGATGAACAAACAATCATATCAATTTTTGAAAAAGCTGTTAAATATTTGACTAACAAAGGAATTGATGAGAAAATCATTATAGAAAATTCATTGATAACACCGTCTTGCGGTGCAGGTTCTTTATCCGAAGACTTAGCTTTCAAAGCAATGGATTTAACAAAAAAAGTGTCTGATAGTTTGAAAGAAAGGTATAAAATTTGACTTTTAAATTAGCTGTTACAGGTAAAAGCGGAAGCGGAAAAACAACAATTACAAAAGCATTCTTAAAGATTTTTCAAGAATACTTTCCCGAAAAATCAATTCTGCTGTTTGATAACGATTTAACAGGCGAACTCGGTCACAGTTTCGGACTTGATATAAGAAACACGATTTACGGTATTAGAAGCGGAAAGCACGAATACCGCACAGGAATTCCGGAAGGAATGTCAAAACAGGAATTTGTAGAATGGGCAATGGAGGACATTGTTGTTTCGCTTTCTGACAATGTAGACATTATTGTTTCGTGGTTTGTAGGCTCAAAAGATTGCCGATGCCCGATTACAGGTCAAATCAATGATGCAGTGCTTAAGCTTATAGACAGATATGACATTGTAATATTTGATTGCGAATTTGATTTAAAATATTTAAACCAGCTTGTTGATACAGATATTGATACAACTCTTATTGTAGCTAATCCTTCAGATGAAAGTGCGCATCTTGCAAAACGTATTGAAGAATTTAGTTCCAAATATGCAGCTGGCAGCCAGCTTGGAGTTGTTATAAACAAAGTCGAAAACACAGATTTAACTTCCGTCTATGAACTTTTAAAACGCTATGACCTTGATGTTTTAGGTGTAATCCCATTTGACAATGCCCTAAAATCCAAGTCAATGGAACGTGAATCTCAGATTGTTCAAGATGCAATTAAACAGTTTTACTTTAGATTAAATTTGCCTCAGGTTAGAGAGTAGGTGTTTTATGGCTGTTATTCTTGACGGAAAAAAATTGAGAGATAAAATTTTTGTTGACTTGAAAAACAAAATTGACCAAATGGACAAAAAGCCTACACTTGTTGTAATTTTAGCAGGTGAAAATCCTGCAAGTCAGATTTACGTAAAAAACAAGAAAAAAACAGCAGAAAACTTGGGAATAAATTCTGTTGTTATAAATTATCCCGACACTGTTAGCGAACAGGAACTTTTGGAAAAGATTAACGAACTGAACAATGACAAAGATGTCACAGCCATCTTAGTACAGCTTCCATTGCCTGAACATATTGACAAATTTAAAGTTATAGATGCAATTTCGCCTAAAAAAGATGTTGACGGCTTAACTCCTTATAACAGCGGAAAATTATTTTCAGGAGAAGAACCATACGTTTATCCTTGTACACCAAAGGGAATTTTATTACTTTTAGATGAATATAATATTAAACTTGAAGGAAAACATGTAGTTGTTGTAGGTCGTTCAAATTTGGTAGGCAAGCCTATTTCACAAATGCTGTTAAAACGAAATGCAACTGTAACCGTTTGCCACAGCTACACAGAAAATCTTTCCCAAATAACAAAAACTGCCGATATCATAGTGTCAGCAGTGGGTGGGGAAATTATAGAAAAAAATATGTTAAAATCAGATTGTGTAGTTGTTGATGTAGGAATTTTTAAAGACGAGAACGGGAAAGTTCGCGGCGATGTTGATTTTGAAAATGTTTCAAAAATCGCCGCATACATCTCTCCTGTACCCGGCGGAGTCGGACCAATGACAATTGCATCATTAATGTTAAACACCGTCGAGCTTTTCAACAGCTAGGATGCCGGCATCCGCCGCCCCATCCGAGCTTGTGAAAATTATAGTTATCGGACTTCATCTCAGTAGCGCTTCTTATGCCGCGCTTGCACTAACCGCCGATTAAGTTCAAGCTGCAAGAAGTCTTGATGTTACTGTTAACAAGGTTTTTCAAACTTGATATTTCGTTTTCCATCAAACTTATCTGAGAATCAAGTGAATCCTGTCTTGTTTCAAGATATGATTCCTCTTGCTGTAATGCGATATAAGTCGGATCATCATCCGGATCTGTATCATATTGTTCAAGTTCTTGTGCTCTGTAACCCATTTGTTTTGTAATATAATTTGCTCTGCTCATTACAAGGGTTTGCTCAAATTGCAGTTGGCTTTTCTGCAACGTAAATAAATTCTTCTGTGCGTCAATTGCTAAAAAAGTCATCTCGTCTCTCCTTATGTTTTTACTCTCTTACACATATAAAGTATTTTGAGAAACTCTGATTTCACAAGTTGCATTTTTATTTACATTTGTTTACAATTACCCGATAAATATTATTTGCTTTATTCTTGCTTATTTTTTGCTATAATATTTTTTGTAAGAAAGGGCGTGTTATGAAAGACAGAATAGTATCAGGAATGAGATCAACAGGAAAATTACACTTTGGACATTACTTAGGTGTAATTCAAAACTGGGTTAAATTGCAGCATGAATATGAAAGTTATTTCTTTGTTGCAGATTGGCACGCTTTAACTACAAAATACGATAAGACAGAAAATCTTAAACAGGATGTAAAAGATGTTGTAATGGATTGGCTTGCATGCGGGATTGACCCTGAGGTTTCAACAATCTATGTACAATCTTTAGTTCCTGAAATAGCAGAATTAAATATATATTTAGGTATGGTCACACCGCAAAACTGGGTAGAACGTGATCCAACATTAAAGGATATGGCTAAAATTCTACGCACAAAAGAGAGCGCAAATTCTCAAATAAGCTACGGCTTAATGGGTTATCCGGTTCTGATGAGTGCAGATATTATGATGTTTAATGCAACAGCTGTTCCTGTTGGAAGCGATCAGGTTGCACATATAGAAATAACAAGAGATATTGCAAGACGATTTAATAATATATATAAAACAGAATTTTTCAATGAGCCTAAACCGCTTTTAAATAACTGCTCATTAATCTGCGGTCTTGACGGAAACAAAATGGGCAAATCTTTCCAGAACGACATTAAAATTTCAGACACAGAAGAAGTGACTGCAAAGAAAATAATGAGCGCAATAACTGACAGAAGCAGAATGAGAAAAGATGATCCGGGACATCCTGAACAATGTGAAGTTGCATTCAAATACTGGGAAATTTTCGGTTCCGATGAGCAGATTGGAACAGTAAGATGCGAGTGTGAAAAAGGGCTTCGCGGTTGTGCAGACTGCAAACGCCAGCTTGGAACAGTAATTAATGAAAAATTTGCACCTATCAGAGAAAAACGACGTTACTATGAAGAACATCCCGAAGAAGTAACAAAAATTATAAAAGAAGGCTCTGAAAAAGCAAGAATAGAAGCACGGAAAATTCTTGATGAAGTAAGAAATATAATAGGAATGTATTAAAACACCAAGCAGGCACAATGATAAACGGAGTTGTTGCGCCTGCTTGTAATCCGCGACTATGACATGCGGGTTTAAAGTAAATTTACATAAAAATAGCCGTGTTAACGGCCAATCTCATATTTGGTAAAAGGTTAGTGTGTGTAGGAGAAAATAAAGAAAAAGAAAATGGTTATATTTCATATATGCCACTGCCTGACATATCTTTAACATATATCTAATATATATTTTACAATTGTTAATATAAAAATAGAACTCTTAATAACTTAAGAGTTCTAAACTTTTAATTAAATTTATAAACGAATTAGTATGTCATTTCCCATCCGTCATGCATGATTTGACCGAACGCACCATTTGAAGAACCGCCGGATGTATCAGATGTACTGAAAGAATTTCCGTTTCCTTCGAACTTCTTATCTACAATTTCTCCGGAAGCTGTAACATACATAACAAAATAATCTCTGCCGTAGATATTTGGTCCTTTTGGTCCGTTAATATCAACTTCAATTGTTGCAACACTGCCGAGAAGGCTTGTCATACTGCCTTCCTGATTACCCTCATCATCCTCTGCGCCGTCACCATTTTCAACATCCATACATATAACAGCACCGCTTGCCATTGTGAACACTTTATTACAAGTACCTGTAACATTTATTACTTTAGCATTGTTTATAAAAGTATAGCTTGGTGCAAAACAGTCAGCCATAGAAGTTCCGCAGTCTTTTACAACTTTAATATAATCTCTAACAAAAGTATTTAGATTTGTCGGACTGTTGTAAATATCTGATTCCCTTAAAGTATCAACTTTTTGATCAGCCATATATCTTTCAAATACTTGAGAGAATTCGTTGTAAACTTTGTGAAGTTGTACAACATATGATTGTCTTTGATAATTATTCATTAATGTCGGTACAGTCATTGCAGAAACGACACCGATAATGCCCAGTGTCACCAAAACTTCCGCTAAGGTAAAAGCAAATCTTTTATTGTTCAAAATCCATAACTCCATCTTATATCTTACTCTTATATTATAACATTTTTTTGACAAAATACAAGTGTAACGGGTTAATTTGATAATTGCATTAATGTTTTTTTTAAAGTAAAATATTTTTATAGACTAGAGGGGTATGTATGAGAATTGATGCTAAAAATCTAATCAAAATATACGGGGACAGAAGTGTTGTAAATGATGTCACTTTTGATATAAATAAAGGCGAAGTTGTTTGTCTTTTAGGACCAAACGGAGCAGGTAAAACCACAACGTTTTATATGGTAGTTGGTTTAATCAAACCGAACAAAGGGCATATTTTCCTTGACGGTGAAGATATTTCAGCGTGGCCTATGAATGAACGTGCAAGAGCAGGTATCGGATATCTTCCTCAAGAAGCTTCAATTTTCAGAAAATTATCTGTTGAAGATAATATTAAACTTGTTCTTGAAATGAACGATAAATTAACCGTAGATGAAAAAAAACGTAAATTAGAAGAATTACTTTCAGAATTCGGTATTCTAAGACTTCGTTCATACGCAGCTGTTTCATTATCAGGCGGCGAAAGACGTCGTGTTGAAATTGCCAGAGCACTTGCAGCAAGCCCTGACTTTATGCTTTTAGACGAACCGTTTGCCGGCATTGACCCGATTGCAATAGGTGAAATTAAAGACAATATTAGAAAAATTTCAGAAGATAAAGGTTTGGGAGTTCTTATTACGGACCACAACCCTAAAGCTACACTTTCAATTACTGACAGAGCTTACGTAATATTCGACGGCAAAATTAAAATTCAAGGTAAAAGTAAGGATGTTGCCGTTGATCCTGTTGCTAAAGAATTTTATTTAGGAAAGGATTTCGCTTTATAATGAGAGTGCTTCCGAAAATATCAGTTTATGATAAATACATCTTCACTCAGGTAATGTTTGCTTCAATTGTAGCCATATTACTTTTTACAGTTGTATGGATTGCTCCTGAAATGCTTTTAAATACGATTAAAAAGACTTTATCAGGAGAATTCGGTGTAAAAACAGCAATACTTGTATTATTTTATGAACTGCCGAAAATTTTAGGTAAAGCTTTTCCTGTCGGATTATTACTCGGAACACTTTTTACTTTTGATAAATTAAGCAAAGATTCCGAACTTACTATTTTTAGAGCCGTAGGCTTGTCATTTTGGAGAATTGTTACACCTGTTCTGGCATTGAGCTTAATTGTAACCTGGATGTGTTTTGTAACTATTGATAAACTTATTCCATATTCTGTTAACAAAGCCGGTGCGCTTAAAGGCGGTTACATATCTACTCAATATATTTATACTCAGAAAGACGAAAATCAGGTTCCGACAAAAGCTGTTGTAGTTTCAAGATTTTCAAAAGATACTATGTATAACGTTATTGTTCTGGATTTTTCTCAAAAAAAATATAATGATGTTCACCAATTGAGAGATATCTACCACGCTAAAATCGGTAAGAATTATCCCAATAAGTGGACCTTATCTGATGTAACAAGATATAAAATATCAAATGACGGTATTTTTATTGACATATGCAAAATACCGACTATGGATATTCTGCAAGGTGTTTCTGCACAAAATGCATTTACTTTAATGACATATTCGGTTAAAAAAGAACGTGAAATCAATAACAGAGATTTAAGCAGATATATTAAACTGCTAAAAAAAGAAGGTCTTGATGAAGAATACAGATATATGCTTAATAAATATCTTCAAAGATTTTTCCACCCGTTTGTATGCGTTCTGCTTGCTATAATGGGAGCTTTACTTGGTTTCAGCAAACCGCGTGAACAAAGATTAGTCGGATTTACAATCGCAATAGGCTGTATATTCATGTATTATATAACTCTGCCGTTCTTTGACCTTCTGGCAGAAAAAGGAGTAGTACATCCGTTTATTACGGCAATATTCCCGCCATTTGCATTTCTGTGTGCTATCGTTGCATTTTACAAATCAAAGGATTTATAAATATGAAAAAATATTTGCTATTATTAGTTTCTTTATTCATCACAGCAAGCTCTGTGTTAGCTGCACCGCCTATTGATATAAGTTATGATGATGGAATTTATCATATTATATTAAAAGGTGAAAAGATAAAAAAACAGATAAAATTCGTAAGTTCTGACAGTCTGATAACTAATAAAGAAGCGCATCAGAAAACAAAATCAAGACTGACTGTTAATGCAGGATTTTTTGATCCTAATAACGGCAAAACAATATCATACGTTATTACGGACAGAAATATTGCTGAAGATCCTTTGTTTAATGAAAGCCTTATTAATAACCCTATGTACAGAAAAAATTTAGACAAAATATTAAACAGAACTGAATTCAGAATAGTTGAATGCAATGAGGGAAAAGTTCAATACCACTATGAAATTGTACCTCACAAAAGTCCTGTAAACTTCGGCTGTACAATTATTACTTCCGCTCAGGGCGGTCCTTTAATTTATCCGCAGCTAAGACTTGAAGAAGAATTTTTTATCGTTAAAAAAGACGGTGAAATTATCCGCGAAAGCTGCTCGGTACTGCATAAAACAGCAAGAACAATAATAGGATTGAAAGACGGTGAAGCTCATGTTCTTATAATTACAGACAAGCATCCGATGGACTTATATGAAGTCCAGGACTATGTAAAAAAGCTTGGATTTGACAGGGCAATGGCTTTTGATGGAGGAAGCTCCACCTCTATGAATTACCTGAACAAATACAGTGTAACATCTGTGGGTGATGGCGGCGGAAGAAGTTTAAAATCATTTATGGTAGTTAAATAAAAACATAAAAAAACACCCCTTATATAAGGGGTGTTTTTTTATACTTATCTTTATCCTATTTTACAAAAAAGCTTGCATTTACTGTTGCAAATACTTTTACAACACCTTTTTCAATAGATGTTGAAGAAGATTCAGCACCTGCAGCATCCATATTCTTAGCCATCATCATTCTGTATTGAGGACGATATGCATTATTTGCACTGCAGCTTACATCCATTGAACGAATTCCTGTTATTGATGTAGGAACTGTTTTTGCAATTGCATTTGCTCTGTTTTGAGCTTTTTTAGTTGCTATTGCAAGCAGGTCATTACATTGATTTTCGTAATTAGAAACCGAAAAAGCAAGGCTGTCTACATTTGTAGCACCTAAAGCTATTGCTTTGTCAATCATAGAACCAACTTTTTCAATAGATTTTGTATGAATTATAATAGAGTTTGAAACCTGATATTTATCGAGAGTTCTTCTGCTGCCTGAGTAGCTGTAAATAGGTGAAGCATTAAAATCCGAAGTTTTAATATAATCACCGTCAGCTGTATTAATCATAGATTTTAAAGCAGCAATAACTTTATCGGATATTTCTTTGTTTTGAATAGTAGCCTTCTGCATAGATTTGGAATCAGTTGTTTGAACAGCAATTGAAACTTCTGCAACATCAGGCGCAAGTTCTGTATTAGCGGTTGTACTTACAGAAATATAACCTCTTTCTACCGCTGCGGTTACAGCTTGAGTTGAAAGCGGTGCTGCTCCGATTAATAAGCCCAATACAGCAGCTGTTAATAATACTTTTTTCATACATTCTCCTTTTTATTCTCTGAAATTTCTTCTGTTTTCTCTTTTTTCTCAACAGGCTTAACATCACCTGCTTTTAAAACCATTGAGTTTAAAGTTTGAGCTTGTGTTTGAACTTTTACACGATCAAGCAATTTTTTCATCTCTTCATCACTAAGCTGACCGGGTGCCTTAAATGCGACAAGGAATTTCTTTCTGTCATTGATGATAAATCCTGAAATTGCAATGATAGCCCATAACATTAAGCCCTGATAAATATTAATAACAGGAATTGCAACAAAATTTCCTGCATAGTTCCAAGCATACATAGCCATAATTGCCGGAAAAGCAATGAACCCCGCTGCAAGACAAGTCGCAACGAAAATCAGCATCAAAATTCCGCGTAATCCTGATATCTGTATAATTTTAGTATTTTTTCTCATAAATCCTTTACCTTCTAACTTATCATCCTCAGAAAATCATCTTCTGTCAATATTATAACACCTAATTTTTGAGCTTTCTCTAATTTCGATCCGGCATTTTCTCCCACAACTACATAGGATGTGTTCTTAGATACGGAAGATGAAGTCTTTCCACCTTTTTGCTTAATTTTTTCAGAAGCTTCATCTCTTGTCATATTTTGTAATGTTCCAGTCAGGACAAACGTCTTTCCTTTGAACTCATCAGAGGAAACTTCTGCGGGTGCAGCCGGCTCAACTCCAAGTTCTTTGAGTTCTTCGAGCTTTCTAATATTATCTTCATCGTGAAAGAACTCATAAATGTCAACAGCCATAATCTCGCCGATACCGTCAATTGCGATGAAATCTTCAACTGATGCAGACATAATTTTATCCAGAGTTCCAAACTCTCCTGCAAGCAATTCAGCTGTTTCTTTGCCAACATTTCTGATATTTAATGCGGTCAAGAGTCTGTTCAGGGGATTATGCCTGCTGTTTTGAATTGCATTGTACATATTAAAAGCGGATTTTTCTTTCACAGCATCAAGCTGCATAAAATCCTGCATATTTAATCTGTATAAATCAACAGGCGACTTTATAAATCCTCTGTCATAAAGCTGTTCAATAATGGAAGGTCCGATATTATCAATATCCATTGCATCTTTTGAAACCCAAAATTCAATTTTCGATTTTACCTTTGCAGGACAAAAAGGATTTTCACAGTATAAATTCACTTCCCCGTCACGTGTTGTTAATTTTGTTTCACAATAAGGACATTTTTCGGGGGGTGTATAGGGCTTAAGTTTATAATGCTCCTCATCATCAATCACTTTAACGACTTTTGGAATAATCTCAGCTGCCTTTTTAACAAGAACCCTGTCGCCTATTCTTACATCTAATCTTCCAACTTCATCAAAGTTATGCAGACTTGCTCTTGATACAGTGCTTCCGCCAAGCTGAACAGGTTCTAAAACTGCAACCGGAGTAACAGCACCTGTTTTGCCGACACCGATTTCTATTTCTTTTAAAACAGTAGTTACTTCTTCGGGCGGAAATTTGAAAGCAGTTGCCCATTTAGGCGCACGTGAGGTAAATCCCATTTCTTCCTGCACGGCAAAACTGTTTACTTTTATAACAACACCGTCTGTCGCGTAATCAAGGCTGAAACGCTTTTCATCCCATTCTTTACAATAATTGACAGCCTCTTTGGCATCCTTACAAAGTCTTATGTAAGGATTTATTTTAAATCCGAGCTTTTTTAAATACATCATACTGTCGTAATGAGTTTTGGGAGCCTCTTTAACATCAGTAAAAATGCCTGTATAGGTAAACATTGATAAATCTCTCTTTGCAGTAATAGTACTGTCAAGCTGTCTTATAGAGCCTGCCGCTGCATTTCTCGGATTTGCAAAAAGTTTTTCGCCGTTTTTCAAATTTTCCACATTAAGCTTTTCAAAAGAGGACTTAGGCATATAAACTTCACCGCGCACTTCAAGACTCACAGGTTCAAACAACTTCAAAGGAATAGCTTTTATTGTTTTGAGGTTATTTGTAATATCTTCACCCGTAACCCCGTCGCCTCGAGTTACACCTCTGACAAAATAACCGTTTTCATAAGTCAAAGCTATTGCAAGCCCGTCAATTTTAAGTTCACATACAAGCTCTTGAGCTCCGTATTCTTTTACGATTTTTTTATACCAGTCCTCCAAATCCTCATACTCATAAGTGTTATCAAGACTGTAAAGACGGTATTTATGCTTATACGGAAAAAACTTTTCGCTTACTGAACCTACCCTTTGAGTGGGGCTGTCAGGAGTTATAAAGAGAGGATTTTCCTCCTCCAGTTTTTTGAGCTCCGCAAACATTTTATCGTATTCAAAATCGCTTATAGAAGGGTTGTCTTCTACATAATATTTATAATTTGCTTTATTGATTTCGTCTTTTAAAAAATTAATACGTTCAATAACCATTTTTAAAATACCATTAACAATTCTCTTATAACCTTTGTTGCAACAGCTGTTGAAACACCTGAAGCATCATAATCAGGCGCAAGTTCTACAACGTCAGCCCCTATTATATCAAAATTTTTCAAGTATTTAAACCACCCGATAAGCTCATTAAATTGCATTCCGCCGCTTTCGGGAGTTCCTGTTCCTGGCATAACTGAAGGGTCAAGAACATCCAAATCCACTGTCACAAAAATCTTTTTATCCTTTAATACATCAAGTCCGCTATATTCTGATATAAGAGTATTATTCTCTTTCATAAATTCCCACTCATCCTTCATGCCGGAACGAATACCAATCTGCTTAATATTTTCCGCACCCACAATTTTCGAAGCATGACGTATAACAGCCGAGTGCGACATTTCTTCGCCCAAATATTCCTCTCTCAAATCAGTATGAGCATCAAAATGAACAATTGCCAAATCTTTATAGAATTTTGAAACTGCTTTAATTTCAGGTAAAGTTACAAGATGTTCGCCTCCGATACCAAATACTTTTTTGCCGTCTTTATATATTTCTTCAACATTTTTTTGAATTAAATCAAGTGATTTATAAGTATTTCCGAGCGGAAATTCCAAATCTCCCGCATCATGGAAGTTTACATCCTCTAAAGACTTATCAAAAACAGGAGAATATTCTTCCAGCCCCCAGCTTGCAAGTCTGATTTGTTCAGGGGCAAATCTTGAGCCTGAACGATATGAAACTGTTCCGTCGAACGGCATTCCTAACATTACGATATCAGACGAGTTGTAATCCTCATTTTGTCCCATCCAATTTCTATCCAAAAAAGGTCCGCTTAGCATAAATTTCTCCTTACTATCCTTATCAGTACTGATATTTTATCATAAAAAACTTGCTTTTTTAAACTGAACCATTAAAATAGATATATGAAAAACATTCTTGTGATTTTATGTTTATTATTGACTTGTTCTGCTGTTATTGCAAATGACATTGATTATGAACAAGTATACAGGGATTTACCTGAAGCTGATTTTTCATATGTACATAACGTTGACCCGGGAGAACTTTATGACACTCAGTCTACATCATGGTCACCCTATCCGTTATTCAGGCTTACTTCACCATTATTTTTCAAGTCTACAACAATTGAACCGGGATACTACCTCTTAACCCCACGCCAGCATAAAGGCAACTGGTACATTTTATTTAAAGAACAAGGAAAAGTTAAATATATAATTCCTGCATACAACAGAGAAATAGTTCCTATGGGATTTTATGATGAAAATTTACCTAAAGCCAAACTTACACCATCACAGAAATTCCATATAAAATTCTACGATTTTATAGGAAAAACCGTAAAAAGTTCACAGCGAAAACCTGCACCAAACACGTTTTTGGAAACAACTGATTTGGATAACAATTTTATATCAGTAATAATTTACTGGGGTAATTACAGATATTATACAGTATTCAGAACAATAAAATTATAGTTGTTTAATATCTAAGCTTCTTCTGAATCCTCATCAATTTCTTCTTCTTTTTTAATAGAATCAACAACCATTTTTGCCATTTCTTTAGCAATAATGTGCTGAGTAGTTGAAGGACAGTTTTGAAGCATACCCATAGCAGTTCTCACTGTTGAATCTATATCATACCAGCGTCCTTTTTTGTTATCATCAAGTCCTGAACCTACTGCATTAATAATATCTTCAACAGCTTCGAATTTTTCATCTTCGATATTATGTTCAATAATAATTTTAATAAGATTTAATGCTATTTTAATTTGGGTTTCATCATCTGTTTCTTCAAGAGTTCTGACTGCTTGTGATAAAACAGGATCTTTGTCATACCAGCGTCTGTGCTGATTTGTATATTCTTCTTTCATAACGCCTCTCCTTATACTCCTCTAATAAGTCAATTATGAAGGTTTTAGAAGAATATGTCAAGTAGAAATTACAAAAAATTTATCCCTGTTTAAACGTAACTCCCTTAGTTCCTTTCGGATATTCCCAACCCAAAGATGAACTTTCGCAGACAATTCTGCAGGCACCGCATTCAAGACAGTTTTCATAATTTACAATAAGCTTACGGTTATCCTCATCCCACTCGTAAACACCTGCGGGACAAACCGTAGTACAAATTTTGGATTTGCATAAACGACAGCACTCCTGAACCGGTTGCAAGTGAGAAGTTGTATCAGGGGTATATTTTACAGTATATAATTTATCTTCAAGATTACTCATTTTAAAATACTCCACAATAATTTAACTGCTGCCCAGCCGTCTTTAAACAGCTCAAATATTTTTCTTTCTTTAAAAAAGCTTTTAATAAAGTCCCAATATTTTTCGCGTTTAGGAACACCGTCAACAGAAGTAAACATTTCAAAGAACGAATTAATTTTTTGAGGATAATATCCTAAAAATTCTGTTCTTCTTTCATGAATTCCGCTCATCAAATCTCGGTAAGTTCTCAAATCTTTCATAATGAAAGAATCTTCAAGTTCTTCCTGATATCTTATCAGTGAACGTTCCGAAAAATCGCCTTTACCTAGCGCTATAACTGCAGTTTCTCCTGCGATTTTACCTGAAATCATAGCAAGATTAGTGCCTTCCCAGTGAAGGTTATTAACAAACATCGCCGCATCACCGCATACCATTACACCTGCGCCAAAAAGAAGCGGTACTTTTTTATATCCGCCTTCAGGAATTAAATGAGCAGAATACTCAACAAGTTCTCCGTCTTTAATTAAAGGTGCAATTTCAGGGTGAGCTTTTAATTCGTCTAACATATCATACGGTCTTAATCCGTGTTCGACAAGTTCGCTTAAAGTAATACCCAGACCTATTGTAACAGATTCTTTGTTTGTATACATAAAGCCCAAGCCAAGCATCCCGAGCATTGGACCGCCGAACAATTCATAAACACAGCCTTCATTATCTTCAACATGAAAACGGTTATTAATTATATCTTTTGGAAGTTTAATAACTTCTTTTACGCTTAATGCAACGTCTTCGGGTTTAATATCACCTCGAAGCCCGATTTGTTTTGCTAAAAGAGAGTTGACCCCGTCAGCAAGAACAACAATGTCAGCATAATAATCTTCCAATTCGGTTTTAACACCTTTAACAAATCCGTCTTCAATAATTAATTCCCTAACAACAGTTTCTTCAACAAGAATAACACCTTCTTTTTTAGCCTCATCTGCCATCCATCGGTCGAACTTGCCGCGAATAACGCTGTAACTTACGGGTTCTTTATGCTTTTTCTTATAAGATATAACAGTTGCATCTTCCTCGCCTAAAAGTGCATATTTATGTTCAATATTTGCCCTTTCAAGAGGAGCAGTTTTTTCAAAATCCGGAAAAATTTCGCGTGTAGGCTGAGCATAGATTGCACCGCCAAAAACGTTTTTACTGCCGGAAAACTTTCCGCGCTCAATTAAAACAACATTCTTTCCTGCTCTTGCAATCGTAACCGCACAAGAAATTCCTGCAGGTCCGCCTCCGACAACTATAACCTCTGTTTTGTTTTCATCTTGTACCATAACATTAACCCGTTTCAGACTATTTACAATAAAACTATACATCAAATTTTATTCATTGTAAAATAGTTAATATGATTATAACAGCAGGCATATTTAAAGGACAGAAAATTACTGCTCCCGATGAAAACATAACAAGACCGACACTGTCAAAAGTCAGAATGAGCGTTTTTAACACATTGCAATCAATGATAGACTTTGACGGAAGCACTTTCCTTGATATGTACGCAGGCTCGGGCATAATGGCTCTTGAAGCTTTATCAAGAGGCTTTTCAAATGCCTGCGCAATAGAAAAAAATCCAAAAGCAGCACAAATTATAAAAACAAATTACAAAAAATTCACCCCCTCACCTAAATTATTAATAGGTGACAGCTTGAAACTTACATCAAAATTCAACGAAAAATATGACGTAATCTATATTGATCCGCCATACTTTTCAGGAATTTACGAAAACAGTTTGAAAGCAGTAAAAAACATTTCCAATGGAATTATAATTTTAGAACACGTAAATGAAGTTGACTGCGAAAATTTTGAAGTAGTCAAACAAAAAAAATACGGTGATAAATATATAACTTTTTTAAAAGCAGGAATTGAAAAATCCTAAAATTGACAAGCGTGAACGAGCAGAGGGCACTCTGCTCGCAAACTCAAAGCTTGATTACTTGCAGGAAGTTTTTCCATTCCAGTTTAAATCATTACAATGGAGATAATCCAGGTTTTCATTTATCAGCACCCAAGCTGAACAGCCATCACCGTTAGAGGTATATGAGGCCTCCATATTACATTGTTCTTGAAAAATATTTTCACCTGATACTTGAGAGCCGCCCGGTATGATTCTGTCAGGCAAAATAGCAAAATAAAAATAATCTCTACCTATTTGATTAGGCTTTTTGGCGCCGTTAACATCAATATAAATATTTCCGCAATAATCGCTGTCCAAATGATTGCAATCCTTATCATAAGCCACAAATCTGACAGAAGAACCGTCAGCCAAAACAAAATTTACTCCCGAAGAACCGTTGTCATTTAAATCCATATTTGTTCTGTTTTTATTTAATGTCTGATAACTGCTGCCCATACAATCTTTTGGAGCACCGGAAGAAAGACCGCAGTATTTTACAATATTCATATAAGGTTTAAGTTTTTGAAACCATTCATCAGATAATTGCGGTCTTGTTCCGGCATCTGACCAATCCGCAATATCACCGTATTCGTTTCTTGCTGATAAAAAAGCCTGTTGAATTGTGGAATAAGACTTTTTGAGTTGAGAAACAGTCTGCTTTTCTTGATGATTTGCAATCAAAGAGGGCATAGTCATTGCCGCAACAATACCAATAATGCCTAATGTGACCAATACCTCAGCAAGAGTGAATGCAGGAGCTCTTAGAGTGCCCCCCCCCCGAATAAATCTAATCTTTTCATAATTTTTGCTCCTTTCATTTATTTGCAATATTTATGCATAACCCAATGTCGCGGGTCCAGCGGCTACGCTGGTTGCTCCTTTCGTTATATCCTTTATTATTATAAACTATCTTAACAAAATTTTCAATAAAAAAACAGAGCTGATAAATATCAACTCTGTTTTAATTCTCTATACCATACAGACTTTGTCCGTACAAAAATCCGCTTCTAAAAGCTATTTTACTAGTTCTTTGAATTTTTTACCAGCTGAGAAAGCAGGAACTGTTTTTGCAGCAATTTTCAAAGGAGCACCTGTTTGAGGGTTTCTACCTGTTCTTGCAGCTCTTTTACGTGGTTCAAAAGTACCAAAGCCAACTAAAGTTACTTTTTTACCTTTTGATACAGTTTTTTCAATAGTTTCTAAAGTTGCTGCAATGATGTCAGCAGTTGCTTTTTGAGATACTTTTGCTTTTTTTGAAACTTCTTTTACTAATTCTTCTTTGTTCATTACGAACCTCCTTTTACCTTGTGCATACAGTAATCGAAACCATTCTCTCTCTCCGCATGCAATTCATATCGACAGATTTATTATATCATTTTATTTGATTTTGGCAAGAGGTTTTTGAAAAAAAATTTATATATATACTAAATATACACTGGATTTCGCGGATACAGCACCTGCATAAGTCAACAGCAGCAAGCATTTGAGGCTAATTATAAGATTCAGGATTTACGCGCGCAAATTTAACATCATTGTAGAAATATTGTAATATTTGGTACGCATTATAGCCCTGTTTTGCTAAATTATTTGCACCATGCTGTGACATGCCAACGCCATGCCCGTTCTTTTTGACATTGTCATCAAATGAAGGAACGGAACGAAGATATGGAAGGTTGCTTCCCCAGCTGTTAGTATTTGTTTGTCCTCCTGCTGATGCAGAATAGTATGCATTAATTACTTTCATATTGTATGTAAGAACTATCCCTTTTGTCTGCTCAACAGCATAATTTGTATCGGCAGTTTCTGCTGATGCTCCGCCATAGGCTTGATCTTCAGGAGTATCTTTCAAATCGTATCCGTATCTTGCTCGTTTACCGAGATTTGCAAGAGCATAACTTCTGGCTGCAATTGCCTGTGCTTTATGAGCTTCCGTAGCCCAGCTCGACGGCATTTCAGAAGGTACTACGCCTTTTAAATAGTCTTCCAAAGGAACATTATTGATTACGGTAAGCTTGCCGTTTTTATTCTGAATCATAACAATCCCTCTGTACCATTTACCTTTCACACTGACAAAACCGGGATTCATTGTTTTCAAAACTATATTGTCTGATTTTATTTTATAATATTCACCGTCAACTCTTATTGCCATAAGATTGTGATAAGGTCTTATTTCATAACCCTTCATGGCATCCAAATCACAGATTGTATGATTTGTATTTGCATCAATAATTTTACCGCTGACGGAGGTTCCGACACCGGTAGATTCTACTTCTGTTTGAAGACCTATTTTTATTGCAAAACAAGGACTTGCGAACACAAGATTTAAACAAAAAATAGAAACTAATAATATAATCTTTTTCACATAAATATTATAACATACTACGGAATAAAAGTTATTAAGTCATCTGATTGATTTTTTGCGGTTTTTCAATACCTAAATTCGCCTCAACACGATTTGCCATTTTCTCACCATATTTCTGACCTATTGCATAAGAAGTCATTGAACCGCCGACAAATGCAAGACCTTTTACAATTGTTCCTACTTTTCCGCCCATTTTATTTTTTGAAAGATACTCAAATACGGGCTTAAACACTTTTGTTTTTGAAAGCTTAACTCCTGCATCTTTCACAGATTGAGAAGATGCAATCTTATCATAGTTTAGTTTAATCAATCCCTCACCTGCAAACATTGCAGATAATGCAGCGGCTTCAGTAATTCCTGTTTTAACCTTATCCTCCGCCATAGCAGTTTTTACAACACCTGAAGCGCATATAAGCGGGTTAACGTTGTTAACAGCAAACTGTGTAACTTTACCGGCATATTCAAAAGCTTTATTTTGCTTTGCAAGGTCAGAAAATACACTTACCGCACTTCTTGCCGTATTTGCAAAAACATTATCGTATTTAGCAATTTCCTGAACAACACCTGCTGTCTGACCTAAAGTCACAACGCTTCTGCCGACTTCGCCATTTTTGGTTTTATCCGCATTACGTACTGCAAATATTCCTGATGCTACTGCACTGAACACAATAATTCACCTTTTAAACTACACTACAAATATATAAAGTAATTTTTTTATTTTAAATTGCCTGAAAAAATAAAAAATTTACATTTGTAATAAAAAATTTGAACAAAAAATAAAAAAAAATCGTTATATTGATAATACAAAAAAAACTGTTATAATAACTATTATGAAAAAACTGTTAATAATACTTGGTTTATTTTGTATAACACCGTGTGTGCAAGCAGAAGACTTACCAAATGTACAATTGGATATAAGAGATTATGACGGAATCGAAGTTCCCGCAGGAACATTTATTCCGGTAATGAGTCTTCAGGAAATATCAACACAATACTGTTCAGAAGGTTATAAGGTTAAGTTTGCAGCTACAAATGACTTGTTTATGCACGAAACCAAGATAATTCCAAAAGACACAGAATTTTACGGATACGTAGAAGACCTGCATGACCCTGTTATAGGCACAAACGCCTCCATGAAAATAAGAATAAACAAAATGGTTTATGCAGACGGATTTGAAGTTCCCGTAAAAGGATACTTATACACATCAAATAATAATATTTATGGTGGCGGCATATCAGAACCCGTTAAATACATAAAAATGTCCCACCGCCAGCAAAGAGTTCACTACATAACACTTCAACTCAAACCCAGCCAGGAAAGAAAAATGGGAACTCATACCACCATAACATCAGGTGCAAACGAGATAATTATGCTTACTTCACCTGCTTGGATAACACACACCTTAACAAATTGACCTATAATAAGATATGAAATACAATATTAATATAATAAAGAAGGAAGGTAGATTATGAACAAAAAACTTCAGTTAGTTCTAGCCGCAATGATTTTGACAGCAGGCGTTTCTGTTGCAGGGCCAAACTTTGATTACAGCCAAAGCTCACCTGCTCCGCTTTACCAGCAAAATTACTACCCTACGCAAACAGTAAGCGGTAACCAAACATTAAAAGGAAGTGTCGTAACCGTACCTGCAGGACAAAGCGTTTCAGCAGTTGTAACAACTCCTTTGAGTTCAGCAAATTTGACTTTAGGACAAAATGTATCTGTGGCTTTAGGTTCTGACTTTTATTATAACGGAAATCTTATCGCTCCTGCAGGAAGCTCTGTTACAGGAACGGTTTTAGAAGTTTCCAAAGCAAAACACGGCAGTATGAACGGTAAACTTCTTTTAAGATTTACCCAAATCGTTACTCCGTATGGAATTCAAATTCCTATTTCAGCAGTAATTAAAACAAATGATAATACAGGAATCTTAGTTGGCGGCACAAAAATGGATGTTGCAAAAGATTACGGTAAAGATGTTGCAGTCGGAGCAGGCGCAGGCGCTCTTGCAGGTGTTATAATTTCACCTCTTGCAGGCGGCAGCATCGGTAAAGGAACCGCTTTAGCCACAGCAGTAGGTGCAGGCGGCGGTCTTGTAAAATCTATTTGGGATAAAGGAAATGATGTTGAAATCCCAGCTAATTCAGGAATTCAATTAATTCTTACCCAACCGATTACTGTTAATCCAACAATGTTTAATAACAATTACTAGTAAATCAGGTAATAATTTTATTTTTGATTTAAAATAGAATAAAACAGTAAAAATACAAAGGATAAACTTAAAAACAAAGCCAGACTTGGTAATTATCATAAGACGGGGAAAAAACAATGTCCTTATTAGGGAAATACACAGACAACTTTATAGAAGATGAGGAGCTTGACAATAACACAGGTTATACAACTCCTGCAGTTTTGAAAAATGATGAAGAAATTACATTAAAAAAATCAATAGTTATTTCTTCAATACTCCACCCGACAGTTATCGGTATTGCATGGCTTATCGTATTTATCCTTACATTATTGGGTATAACATTTACAATCTTTGAAAAACCAAAACCCAAAATGAATGATATCGAATTTGTTCTTGTAGACAAAGAAGATACGCCTATAAATAAAAATACACCTTATCGTGCAGATATAAATTCACGAGCAGGCGGACACCATGACCCGACAAGAAAGGTATCAATGCCTTCTCCTGCACCAGGAGCTCCAAAACAGGCAGCAGCAGCTCCTGCTAAAAAGGCATCTCCAAAACCTGCTGCACAACCGAAACAAAACCCTATACAAAAAATGGTTCAGCAGGCAACACAGCAAGTTGCTCCTAAAAAGACAGTTCAGCAACCTGCACAGGGACCTAAAAGAGCCGAACAGGCTAAACCGGCTCCTCCAACTGCAAGACCATCCATAAAACCACCGATGACACCTAAAGTTGTACAAAAACCGTCATCCGCCTTTACTGTTCCGGTACCTAAAGGCGGAACAGGAGCAGGAAGATATTCCACAGGTCCGATAAGCGGCTCCGGTTCATCTGCTAAAGGCGGCGGTGCCGGCGGTTCATCTGTTGGAGGCGGTTCTCACGCTCCAACACCTTCACTGGCGCCAACAGGCGGCTCAGGAAGCAAACTGGCTAAAGGCGGCGGAGGCGGAACAGGCGGCTACGGCAATCCCGGTCCGGGCAATCCTAACGGAAGACCTGGGATAGATGCAGTAAGAGAACCTGATTTCGGACCTTACATGAGAGAATTGCAAAGACGCATCAAGATGAATTGGGATCCTCCTAAAGGAAACGAAAGTAAACGTGTTGTTTTACTTTTCAAAATCGCAAAAGACGGAAGATTACTTTCATGCAGCGTATTTAAATCATCAGGTTTGCCCGGGGCTGACAAAGCAGCAATAAATGCCGTACAGGCAACAGCACCTTTCAGACCGCTTCCTGCGGAATTTAAAGGACAAAGTATAGATATTCAATTTACGTTTGACTACAACGTATTTGGAGCATCGGGATATAACTAGGAGCAAATAAAACTCCAAACAAAAAAACAACAGAAGAAAAAGAGGATAAAATTATGAACTTATTAGCACAATCAATCGCAATGGACTGGCCTGTATTACTACCAATCTTAGTATGTTCAATACTGGTAGTAGCCGTAGTAATCAACAGATTTTCTTTTTACAAAAAGAATAAAAGAGATGTTGTTTTATTCATTCCAAGACTTCAAAAGGAACTTGTAAAAAATAATCTTGACGGTGCACAAAATTTAGCTGTACAATGCGGCGGCGTTATCGGTGAAGTAACAGAAGAAGCTGTCAGAATTTTCTCTGAACAAAAAAACGGATTCTCACGTTCATTTGATATTGCAGCATCATTAGCAACAAGAAAATTGGAAAGCCACTTAACTATTTTAGGTACAATCGGCGGTGTTGCTCCATTCTTAGGTTTGTTTGGTACAGTTGTAAGAATTCTTTTCACATTCCAGGATTTGGCATCTCAAGGAAACCAATCAGCAGCAGTAGCATCAGGTATTGCATCAGCATTGATTGCAACAGCATTCGGTCTTGGTGTTGCGATTGTAGCGGTAATTTTTTACAACTCATTCCAATCAATCGTAAAACGTTATGAAGACGATTTCCAATTAATCAAATTATTGTTCTTGAGTTTTGTAGATTCAACAGATGAATCAACAACTCCAAGCAATGCTAACATATCACTTTAAGGCACTAAGATACTAAGGATTATCTAAAAATGGCAATGAAAACCAACAAGGGCAAAGAAGCTCTTTTTACAGAAATAAATATAACACCGTTAACGGATATCTTTTTGGTACTGTTAATCATCATGATGGTAGTCGCTCCGACTTTCCAATCAAATGACAGTTCTATTACGGTTCCCGAAATTAACAGCGGTGTTGCAATAGAACAACGAAACGCTACCGTTTCCGTAACCAAAGACGGTACTATGTACCTTAACGGTTCACCTGTAACTGAAGCAAATTTGTCTGAGGAACTGGTTACTTTAAAGGCGCAGCTTGAAAAACCTGAACTTGTTGTTAAAGCTGACGAGAAAGTTAAAAGTGCCAAAATAATGGAAATTATGAATGCGGCACAAGATGCCGAGTATAAAAAACTTATTGTAGCAGGTGAACCTTTAAGCAAAAAAGAGCAAAGCGAATTGAACAAAAAGGCTAAAAAAGGATAAATAAATGGGACGCAACAGAGATACATTTAATGAAATAAATATAACACCGTTAACAGATATCTTTTTGGTACTGCTAATCATTATGATGGTAATTGCGCCTATGCTTGACCAGCAGGGGCTAAATCTTACCGTACCGGAAAATGTTGCGCAGGAACAAAAGCAGGATAAAGAACCTAAAATTATGACCGTTATGGTTGATGCAGGCGATAAATTCTATCTTGACGGCAGCGAAATTTCTGCTGACAAATTGGAATCTACTATTAAATCGCAGGCTAAAGATTATCCTGACGGACTTTTAATAAAAACTGATGCTGATTCTACACACGGTGCAATGGTTAAAGTCATGGACAGTGCCAGAAATTCAGGAATTACAAGCATCTCTGTCGATGAAATCTAAACCTTAAATGACATATCACCGTCTGCTACCGAAAAGAAAATTTTCATTCTTTCGGAAACAGATTTACCGTTATCATTTTGAGGAAAAACTGTGTTAATCTTGGTTAAATCAGTTTGTGCCATAGCATCAAGCTTGTTAACTTTTTCTTTAATTGTTTCAAAGTTTACTATTTTCATATAAAATCTCTCTCTCTGCATATATAAAAACAATGCAAAAATCGAGATTTCAAAATTAATTATATTGTTTACAATTCTTCAAATCGTGTTCTTCATACATAAAGTCTTGTTTCAATGTATAGTTTTCAGTCGGAAGTTTATATCTTTCATTTTTTCTCATTTGTTTCAGGTGGATTAAAAACAAAATATCTGCGCTGCGTTCGTTTCTCGGAATTTTTAATTCTTCTTCAGGAGAGTTTATTTTGACACCTTTTGCAAATATATTTTCTTCCATCGTAGTTTTATAAAAACCTGTATTTGCCCTCGCATTTCTTCCTGTTTTATCGCAGGTTCTGATTTGAACAACGCGGGAACCGTCAGATTTAAAATCAATATTAATTACACCGAATCTGTGCTCTTCCTTAACCTTTTTAGGCATATACATATCTTTAACTTTTTTTAAAAGCGTTGTGATAATACAGCCGTTTCTTCTTTTTCTTATGACTTTAACTGTATTTGAAGTTTTTCCTTTTACAACTTCTACTTCTGTACCTGACTTTAGCACACTTTTAATACTTGAACCTGGGTTGCTTGTTTCTATTCTTGTTATTAGTCTGTCTACTATGGGCATGTTATTTCCTTTTTCATATACAAAATACCAATATAAAAAAATTTGCTACAAAGTAGCCTATCTTGTATAGTATTTTTTCAATTTTTAAGATATAATAAACATACGTTTATAGAAAGTGAGAGGACTATCTGATGAAAACAAGTCAATCTGCAGGAATGTATATCGTTTTAGCAATCGTGGTATTGCTTTTCGCATCTTCCGTGATTATGTCCGGACCTGCAACACAAATCGAAGAAATTTCTTATTCTAATTTCTTGGAAAAATTAAGCAAAAATGAATTCAAGAAAATAGAAAAAGCAGAAGATTTTATCATCGCAGTTCCAAAAGTTCAACCGGAAGCAAAGAAGGCTAAACCTGCAAAAACTCTTGCTCCCACAGCAGAAAATCCGTTTGGTTTGGCTGAAAAACAAGCTCCCGTTATAAAATACAAAGTTTTAACTCCTGCATATGATCCTGATTTAATGAAAAAATTGGATGCATCAGATGCGGATGTTCAGGTAACACGTGCAACAGATTCATCGAAAGCTTTAGGTACTATTTTAAGTTACCTTCTTTTGCCTATATTGTTCATTATTGTTCTTGCAGTAATGGCAAAAAGCATACAGGCAGGTGGTTCTCAGGCAATGTCATTCGGCAAAAGCAAAGCTAAAATGCTGTTGGACAGCAAAGTTAAAACAACCTTTAAAGATGTCGCAGGTATTGATGAAGAAAAGAAAGAATTGGAAGAAATTGTTGACTTTTTGAAAAACGGCGACAAATATATTAAACTCGGTGCAAAAATTCCAAAAGGCGTTCTTCTTGTAGGACCTCCGGGAACAGGTAAAACCTTAATGGCAAAGGCCGTTGCAGGTGAAGCAGGCGTTCCTTTCTTCTCAATCAGCGGTTCTGACTTCGTTGAAATGTTCGTTGGTGTAGGTGCAAGCCGTGTAAGAGATTTGTTTGAACAGGCTAAAAAGCATCAGCCTTGTATTATATTTATAGATGAAATAGATGCTGTTGGACGTCAGCGCGGCGCAGGTATGGGAGGCGGACACGATGAACGTGAACAAACTCTTAACCAGCTGCTTGTTGAAATGGACGGTTTTGATGAGAACACAAACATTATCGTAATCGCTGCAACTAACAGACCTGACATTTTGGATAACGCGTTATTAAGACCGGGAAGATTTGACAGACAGATTTATATCAACGCTCCTGATGTTCGCGGTAGAGAACAAATTTTAAAAGTTCACGCAAAGAACAAACAGTTGGATTCAGAAGTTGATTTAAAAACACTTGCAAAACGTACACCAGGCTTTACAGGCGCAGATTTGCAGAATCTTTTAAACGAAGCGGCTCTTTTGGCAGCAAGATATAACAAAGATAAAATTTCAATGGGCGATATTGATAACTCTATTGACAGAGTAATTGCAGGTATCGAAAAGAAAAGTAAAGTTATGACTGATGAAGATAAGGAATTAACATCTTATCACGAAGTAGGTCACGCTTTAATTGCAAGGCTTTTGAAAGATGCAGACGAGCTTCATAAAGTTTCAATTATTCCAAGAGGCTGGGCACTGGGTGTAACCTGGACAAAACCTAAAGACGAAAAAGTTCACACAAACAAAGCAAAATTGCTTGCACAAATCACAGTTTCCTTAGGCGGACGTGCAGCGGAAGAAATAATTTACGGTAAAGACAGAGTAAGCACAGGAGCTTCTCAAGACCTTGTAAACGTAACCAACATCGCAAGAAAAATGGTTACAGCGTGGGGCATGTCTGAAAGACTAGGAAACATGGCTTACGGCAAAAATCAGGAAAACGTATTTATGGGCAGAGATTTCGGGCACCAGAGAGATTATTCAGAGCAGGTTGCATTTGAAATCGATGAAGAAATGAAACGTATTGTTGACGATAAATACGAAGAAGCTAAGAAAATCTTAAATGATAACAGAGATATGCTTGAAGCAATCTCAAGAGAACTCTTAGACAAAGAAACTCTTGATGCAGCTGAATTTGAAGAAATTATGAACAGAGTACAAGGTGAAAGACAAAGTTAAATACATTTTGGAACTGCCGATTTTTGAGGCAGAAAACAAGCTGGAAAAAGACTGTGACATAATAGGTTTAAAATTTACGGAAGATATTTCAGGCGGAAAAGCCGCATTAAAAAAGTATCTTCCGCTAATTAAAAAACCTCTTATGATATCAGGCACAGGTAACGATAGTGTTGATAGAGAGCTTTTGCCCGAATTAATTAAGGTCTTGGACAGAGAGTGTATTATCGCGTATGCTGACGAAAACACTTACAAAGATATTGTGCCGCTTGTCATACAAGGCAAACATAAACTTGTAATCCGCACGCCGATTGATATTAACCTTGCAAAAGAAATGAATATTTTAACCTCTGATTTAGGACTTCCGTTAGATAAAATAATTATAGACACTGATATCGGCGGTCTTGGCTACGGGCTTGAATACGGTTACAGTATTATGGAAAAAATTAAGCTTGAGGGAAAATCAGGCGACAAGTATCTTGATATGCCACTAATCTCTTTTGCAGCCGAAGAAACTGCAAAAACAAAAGAAGCTAAAGATGAAAGCCTTGCTATGTTTTTGGAGATAGCATCTGCTTCTGCTGTAAAAGCAGCCGGTGCGGATTACATTGTCTTAACAAAACCTGATGCGGTTTCTGCGATGAGGAGGCTTGCATGACAGAGCTTTCAGGATTACAAATCTTCAAATATCTTCCCGCAGCAAAAAAAGCAGAGCACACAAACTGCAAAGAGTGCGGCTGCCCGACATGTATGGCTTATGCCCTAAAGCTTGCCAAACATCAGATTGGCATAGACAAATGCTCATACTTGCCTGATGATTTAAAAGAAATTTTTATACAGAGTTCAAAACAGCCGCAAAAAACAGTTGAGATAAAAGGCGTAAAAATCGGCGGAGAAAATGTTCTCTACCGCCACGAAAAAACTTTCATAAACAAAACCGCAATCGCTGTTGTGATTGATATGGCAAAACCGGATTGGAAAGAAAAATACAACAGGGTAAAAAACTTTGAAATTAAACGCGTAAATGAATTTTTAAAAGTTGATTTAGTCGTCACCCAAAACGGAGAACTTCCTGATTGCATAACCTATGAGGAATTGAAAAAACTTCCGTTGAAAGAAATTGTTGATGAAGAATTTTCAAAAACATCAGAGGAATTAATCTCAATTAGAACAAAAGCCGTTTTAGAAAAGGATGAAAATTTTTCAAATCCTGTTTATGTTTATTTTAAACATACACAAGATTTAAATTTGCTCTGCGCAAAAGCGAGTTTTTACATTTGTAAGTATGCAAACATGATTGTATTTGAGGACTTTGACGAAGCTGTGATAACGACTTTAATGACTTTGCGTCAAAATATATTCACCGACCCGCAAAAACCGCTTCAAGTAGAATCTAAGATTTATGAGTTTAATAATCCCGATGAAAATTCATTGATTTTTATGACAACTAATTTTGCTCTGACTTTTTATGCTGTTGCAAACGAACTCGAAAGTTTACCTGTTCCGTCTTATTTGATTGTTACACCGGCTGACGGAATGAGCGTTCTCACAGCGTGGTCAGCAGAAAAATTTACAGCACAAATGGTTGCAAAAACATTGAAAAAACTTGATTTTGCAAGCAGGGTTAAGAACAGAAAAATTATAATACCAGGACTTCTTGCACACATGAAAGAAGAATTGGAAGAAGAAATAAAAGATTTTGAAATTGTTGTAGGAACAATTGAGGCGTTTGCAATAGCCGACTTTGTAAAAAAATTAAAAAACAGTAATATTTAAGCAAAAATTTTTATTTATTGATTTTATACCTTTGGGTAAAAAATGGACATCAAAAAGTATAACAATCAAACAAATTTTAACGGTTTATATCTGAAAAAAGTTTCTCCTGAAGTTGCACAGGCACTTCAAAATTCGCCTGTAATTCAAAAGATGAGCCAAAACTATGATGTTTTTGTAACTCAATATGCAGAACCCAAACGCACCCCGTACGGGAAAATTTTGGAATACGGATTGAGATTCAGATATATGGAAATAGTGCCTAACCTTTTCCATAAAAAAATTCACTATTCAGGCAAAGGCTCATCCGATTTTGCGCTTGATTTAAATTCCCATAAATCAGGTAAAGAAATTCAATCAATAATTAACAGCGATTTAGCCACAGAAGCAAAACTTATCAGAATAGATGCTTTTAAAGAATGGTTCAGAACACCATATTAAATAATTTTTGAATAAGATAAGAAATAATCGGTTATAATATTAACCAGCATAGGCAAAATCCAAACCATAATAGCTGCACCCAAAACAGGTTTGAACAGAAAACTAAGCTGGAATACGTTTACCTGTGGAGCAGTCTTTGAAATTACGCCTAGAATAATATCCTGTCCCAATGTTGCAAGTAAAATCGGAGATGCTATCTGCAATCCCATAAACAATACATTAGACGATAATTTTACAAGATAATCCATATTGACAATCTCCATTAAAGGAATAGAAGTTGCCCCGAGAGGAAACACCTCAAAACTGTGTATTAATGCGCTTAAAAGCCAGTAAATTCCCCCAAGCTGCATAAAAATTATAAGTCCTAAAAACGAAAAACATTTACCGACAATTGACACCTGCGAAGAAGTAGTAGGATCCAATACCATTGCAGAAGATAATCCCATTTGCATATTGACCATATCACCACCCGCATCAATTGCAAGAAGTATTAATTGAGCCATATATCCTATTAGTGCTCCGACAACAATATTCAAAAAAATGCAAAGAGCAAAAGACTCTTTCATCACAGAAACATCAGGTTTTGCAACACTTGTCAAAACAATTGTCATAAGAAGAATTAAACTCAATTTAATAAGAGTAGGCATCTCTTTTCTGTTAAAAACAGGCGCAAGTCGTACAAACCCCAACAGCCTTGCAAAAATAAATATTCCTGCTGCAAGGTATGTACTCATCATCGGAAACATTTTCATTAATTCATTAATGAGATTTTCCAATTACTTACCTCCTCTGATACTCGGCGGAGGAAGTATCTCAACAGGCTCATCTTCAGGCTTGTCCAAAAGCATATACTCAAACTTTTCATTTTCCGACAATATAGTTTGTTCAGGTTTAACCTCAACCTTAATAACCTCTCTGCCGTCAGGAAAAGTTATTGTTAATACTGTTTTTCCAACCTTTTTAGCTTTAAGAACAATTGTTTGCTTTGAATTGTCAATTGTAAAAACAGGAACAGCGGTAATAATTTCATTATCCCCTGATATTACAGACTTTACGGGGACAGAAGACATTATAAGATAATCCTCAAAGGCAAATGCTTGAGAGGGGATTAATAAAATTATTAAAGCTGATAAGATTTTTTTCATAAGTTATCTTCCTAAAATTTTGTTTGTTTCTACAAAATCAGGTTTAGGCATTGGAGTTCTCGTGCTAGGCAGATATTTTGTCTTTTGCTGCTGGTCTATGAACGGAACTTTACCCGGATTTTTCATCAACTCGTTCATTGTAGGCTGATTTTTAAATTTATCTGTCATTTCTTTTTCAAACGGTGTTGTGTACTTATAATAATCAGCAGGCAGAACATACGCATCATTTTTTGATACAAGATTGAAAGCAATAGCCATACCGTCTGTTACAAAGCCTTTCAAAAGGTTGATAAAACCGATTCCGCCTATAACAATTACAAGAAATACTCCTAAAATTTTAGGCGCGGCAGCAATTGTTTGTTCCTGAACCTGAGTTACAGCCTGTAAAATACCTACAACAAGACCGATACCTGCTGCAACAAGTACGCAAGGCATTGATATCGTAAGCATCAACAAAAACCCTTTTGCTAAATATTCAACTAAAACTTCCATTTTTTATATCCTTCAATTGTCTTGTATCTTATCTTCTTACCGACTGTCAAAGAAGATGTTCTTCAGAACTGATGTGCGGGATTATATTAGTTGTAACTCGTCACGAGCCCCTGAACTATTAACGCCCAGCCGTCAACCGCAATAAATATCAACAGCTTAAACGGCAGAGATATAATCGTAGGTGACAGCATGAACATCCCCAAAGCCAGCAATATGTTTGCCACAACAAGGTCGAGAACAATAAACGGTACAAATATAATAAATCCTATTTCAAAAGCGGTTTTTAATTCGCTTATGATAAATGCCGGCGCAACCTGCCATACTGTAATCTCATCAGGACTTTTCGGAGGCTTGCCGTTTGACATCTCAACAAAGAATGCCAAATCACTTTCTCTTGTCTGCTTCATCATGAACTCTTTTAAAGGTTTTGAGCCCTCGTTGATTGCCTCAACTATGTTCTGGTTTTTCTGATACGGCACAGAGCCCATTTCATACATTTTTTGGAATGTTGAACCCATTGTATAAAACGTTAATATCATTGCCAGTCCGATAATAACGATTGAGGGAGGAACCTGTTGAGTACCCATTGCAGTTTTCAGCATAGAAAAGACTATAACAAATCTCAAAAAACTTGTCATACAGCAAAATACAAACGGGATTAGCGAGAACAAAGTCATCACTATCAACATTTGTAATACGGGATTCATATCTTTTAAAACTGTATCCATTATATTTTCCTTTATATTTAAATATTATTTATTATGTTTTTAAAAACCTTTTTTGGCTGCTGTGTTTTCGGAAAATCCACGATTGCAGGAAGTTCATCTACACTGCATCTTCTTTCAATCTTTTCAATTTGAGCTGCAGCAGACTGATTTTCATCAAGTTTTGAGATTAATGAGGTCTGATTAACATCTGATGCTACGAGAAATCTCTCTTTTCCTGCTCTTATAACATAAAGAGTTTTACGCGGAGCAAGATTAATACAGTCTTCCACATTCAAAAATTTTGACTTGGAATTTCCCGCATAAGAACATTTTTTATATACGAACAAAGCCAGAAAAATAATTCCGACCATTGCCGCTGTATAAACTATAAAATTAACTAAGTACCCGCTCATTTGTATCCCTCCAAATCCGACTAGATATCTTCATCTTCCAGCTCGAAATCACTGTAATCAAATTCTTCTTCCTCGTCAGGAACTCCTGTATGTTCTTCCTCAAATTGAGGACCTTCAACCTGATTATTTTCTTCCATAGGTATATCTGAAAAATCATCATCGCCCTGAGGAATTTCTTCAGAAGCTTTTTGCTTAGGAGCCTTTGCGACAACTTCTTCAATTTTTACACCGTATCTGTCGTTTACAATAACAAGTTCACCGCGTGCAATCGGTTTATTTTCAACACTCAAAGTTACTTTATTGTTATATATAGACGTCAAATCGACTACTAATCCGTCTTCAATCTTTTTCAACTCACCGAGAGTAATTTTAACGGCATCAAATTGAGCATGCATCTCAACTTCAATGCTGTCCCAAAGATTAGTATTCTCTCCTCCCATATCGCTACCTCCGTCGTTATCTACCGGTATAACCAAACCCAGATTAGGGTTCAGATTAATTTCCTTTTCGTAATCTCTGAATTTCAGACACATGTGGTTAATATTACTGTTATCAAATACCACAATATCATCTTCTTCAATATTTTTAACATCAATAAGTTTAAACCTTGTTGAACCTATTTTCACTGCAACATCAAGAGTACTTGTTGCAAAGTCGCTGTAATCAAATTTGTCGCCCTTAGAAGCTACGGTTTCAGGGTTTAATAAAACATCAGGCAAAGTTATGATAAACTTTGCAACTTCTCCACTTTCTATATCACTTATAAGGAAAGTCAAATGCACAACATCAAAATTTGTACGTTTTAATGTCGGCGGGGGCGGGGATAGAAATTTAGAAGTCGCATTAAACATATGATCATTGAATGAGGTAATAATTTTTGCTTCTAAATCAGTCAGCTTATTCAAATTAAATTTTTTACCTGCTTTTCCCAAAACTCTGTCTAATATAATCCCTATTGCACGTTCAGAGCTTCTGAAAAACATATCGTGCTGCTTATCAATACGAACTTTCGTAACAAAATAAGCATCTTTATCCATAAGCGTATTTATATTCTTGCTTACTCCTATTAATACAAACTTAAAACCCGGCAGGAAAAATTCATCACACGCTTGCTGTACAACAGGCGGATAAGAGTTCTTAAACCAATTGTACTGTGTGTACAATTCTTTATAGTCTATTGAATTGATATTTTCATTTACCATAATTTAAGCTGCTATCCCTTATTCAAGTCTGTAAATAATGAGCTTTCCCCATAAATACAATAGTGTATTCTTTATAACTTCACATCAATCATTTAATGGATATTTTGCAAAAGTCACAAATATTTTTCCTGTTTAGACGATAAAAAAAGACCTGTTTTTAACAGGTCTTTTAAATTATACAAAATATTTTATTTTAATTTAGCTTCAACAGCTTTTAGCCTTGCGTCAAGAGCTTTGTTTTGCTCTTTTAAAACCTGATTTTCTTTTTCTAAAGCAGTAACTCTTGCATCAAGTTCTTTTATTGCATTGATTACAGCATAGAACATGTCTTCCATACGAATAGTCAAAAAACCGTCTGCGCCCTTTTTGACAGCATCAGGGAAAACCTTTTGCAGGTCTTGAGCTATTACTCCAACTCTAGGCTCTTTGGCTTCATCTTTTTTAAAGGTATAGTTAAATACTTTTAATTGACGAATTTTATCCAAGCCTGAGTTAAACTCTTTGCCAATGTATTTTAATCTTCGGTCTGAACGTATTTGAGTATTTACACCTACAAAGTCATTACCGAAATAACCTGTCAATTGATGAGGCAGTCCGAAGCTTTCCATCTGACCGCCGCTTCGTCCGTGCAAACCTGTTGAACAACAGTCATATCCGTCTTTAGCTTTTGGAATAACACTGTATATTAATCCTTTTACAATTAAGTTTCCGTTTACAACCACACCGGTTGTGTTTACGCCCCAGTCATCGTTATCACGATAAGACATTTTACCATAAGGATCATTGAATACTTCTAAAACTGCAGGTGCACCATTATATTTTGATTTGCTTCCTATAAATACTCTTTCAACATCATCTTTTGCCCAATCAGAATCTGCAAAAGGACCTGAATTTGCACCTATACAAATCTTATTAGAACCGGTTACATTTTGACAAGCGTTATATCCTATTGCAACACCATATGTACCTTTATTAGTGTGACCTGAATTGTTTCCTATTGCTACGCCGTAATCATTACCCATCTTTGCGCCTGAGCCGATAGCCACAGCATTATCACCATACAAAGTTGAATTTGTTGCTCCGGAATAGGCATTATTACCAATTGCTATACCGTTGCCTCTCAATACCGATGCATTAGTTCCAATTGCGATAGCATTTGAAACTTCTGAATTTGCATTGTTACCTATACCGATTGAATTACTGCCTTTCATCGAAGTGTAGTAACCTAAGGCTATTGACTGATCCCCCGAAGCATTAGTGTTTAAACCTAAAGCAACAGCATAATCAGATAATGCATTTGCTGCATCGCCAATAGCTATTGTGCCTAATGCACTTGAAGTTGAATCTCCTATCGCTATTGCGTTTTCTTCACTTGCGGCGGAAGAATAACCTATGGATATTGCATTTTTAGCATTTGCTGCTGATAAAGTACCTAATGCCATAGAATATTCTTCGGTACTGCGAGCACTTACACCTATCGCAATACTATAATCTTTAGTTGACTGTGTATTACCTCCTAAAGCAATACTCGATGAACCGGTTGCACGTGTTCGGCCATCCATTGAAGAACCTACTCCTCCGGGAGCAATTGCTACGGCATTAGGACCGGTTGAAATTGCATAACCGATAGCAACAGAACCGTTTGCTTCTGCGGTTGGTTGTTCTAATCCTCCACCACCGCCTAATGCTATGGCTCCTGTACCGGTTGCAGTAGCACTATAACCTATGGCTGTTGAATGCGAACCCGTTGCTTCTGCCATTCTGCCGACTGCAACACTATCCGAACCGTCAGCTTTTGTATCCGTACCTAATGAGACTGCTGATGTGCCAAGTGTACCGCTGTTATTTAACGAACCTAACATTACAGCATTGTTTTCCATTCTCAATAAACCGATATTTGAATCTCCACGTTTAAATGCTATATGGCTTGGACGAGTGCCTGATGTATTGATGATTAACTTTGCTGTTTCATCCGTATTAGTAAATTCTCTCTGACCTATCATAGCGGTTTGACTTTCTCCTAATCCATAATATGCATCAGAAAGATTTCCTTCAGAATATCTCCAAGGACTTGATTGGTCTACCTTACTTCTCGTTGTTACAACAGGTGCCATGGCTGCCAAAACTATGCTCAAAATGAGCATGACAACCATCATCTCGGCTAATGTAAAAGCTTTTTTCATACAAACTTCCTTATAGTTGTGATGTGTTACATCATCATTATAACATTTTGTACGAAAATTACAAGCCCCTGAAATCGGCTTAAGGAGTGCTTCTAGAGTGCCCCCCCCCGTAAGAGTAGCCGCTTAACCCGTCACATTGGAGCTCTGTCATACTTTCTCCAATCAACGAAGCTGCTGTTTTACTGATTTTTTCCATACTTTCACTCCTCGTTTATATTTCATTTATTATTATAAACGATTTTTGAATTTTTACAAGTGAAGTATAGCATCACTGCTTACTAAAAGTCATCTCGTTGTTAAAGTCTACTGAAACTTTATCACCTTTTATAAATTCTCCTTCAAGAATTTTCATAGACAACGGAATTTCTACAAGCTGTCTGATTACACGCCTTAGCGGTCTTGCTCCGTAAAGAGGTTCATACCCTTCATTTGCAAGATGTTCTTTTGCACTTTCCGTAATATTAAGTTCAATATCTTGTTCAAGAAGACGTTTTTTTAATGAACCTGTTTGAATTTCAACTATTTGTGAAAGCTCATCAAGTGTAAGAGCCTTAAACATTATTATTTCATCTATACGGTTTAAAAATTCAGGTTTAAACTTTGATTTTAAAGCATTTTGCAGACCTTTTTGTTTTTCTTCTGCAGATAAATTTTCATCGAGAATAATCTCGCTTGCAAGGTTGCTTGTCATAATTAAAACAGTATTTTTAAAGTCAATCAATCTTCCTTGACCATCTGTTAAACGCCCGTCATCAAACATTTGAAGCATGATATTAAATACATCGGAATGAGCTTTTTCAACTTCGTCAAAAAGCACAACAGAATAAGGTTTACGTCTGACAGCTTCCGTTAATTGGCCGCCTTCTTCATATCCTACGTATCCTGCTGTTGAGCCGACAAGCCTTGATATATTATGTTTTTCCATAAATTCCGACATATCAATTCGTATAAGTGAATCTTCATCGTTGAATAAAATTTCTGCAAGAGTTTTACCGAGTTCGGTTTTACCGACGCCTGTCGGTCCCAGAAAAAGAAAAGTTCCTATCGGTCTTTTAGGGTCACGAAGTCCTGAACGTGAAAGACGTATCGCGTTAGCTATTTTTGTAACCGCTTCTTCCTGCCCTATAACACGTTTGTGCATAACCTTTTCCATACCGATTAATTTTTTTGACTCATCTTCCATAAGCCTGTTTACAGGAATTCCTGTCCATTTTGCCACAATACAGCCGATATCGTCTTCATCAATTTCTTCTTTTAACAGTCTTTTTTTACCTGATTGCAACTGCAATTGATTTAATTTCTTTTCCATATCGAGCATAAGGCTGTATTTTGTTTCAAGCGTTTCAGTCATTTCAGGATTTTTCTTTGACATTTCAATTTGTGCTTTTAATTTTTCTATGTTGCGTTTTACTGCAGCAACAGAATCAATAACCTTTTTTTCTTTAAGCCATTGCTCTTTGAGCTTGTTAATTTTTTCATCTAAATCAGCAATTTTTTTATTAATCTTTTCGATTTTCTTGTTACACTCTGTTGATTCATCCTGTTCTAAGGCTTTTCTATTCATTTCAAGCTGGATTTTTTCACGTATGAAAACATCAATTTCTTCAGGCATTGTGTCTATTTCAATACGCAAGGCGGATGCTGCTTCATCGATTAAATCTATGGCTTTATCAGGAAGGCATCTGTCTGAGATATATCTGTGAGAAAGTTTTACGGCAGCAGTAATTGCACTGTCTTTAATTTTCACACTGTGGTAACCTTCATATTTGTCTTTTAATCCGCGAAGAATGCTGATTGTAGTTTCAACAGACGGTTCATCTGCAAGTACAGGCTGAAATCGTCTTTCTAAAGCTTTATCTTTTTCAATATATTTTCTGTATTCATCAATTGTTGTTGCTCCGATAACCCTGATATTGCCGCGTGCAAGCATAGGTTTTAAAAGGTTTCCTGCATCAGCAGAGCCCTCTGAGGAACCCGCTCCCATTATTGTATGAATTTCATCAATAAACAGCATTAAATCGTCAGATTTTTCTTCAATTGCTTTAAGTACAGATTTCAGGCGTTCTTCAAATTCACCTCGGTAAGAAGCTCCTGCAAGCAATGCGCCTAAATCAAGCGCTAAAATTTTATCATTTTTCAAGCTTTCAGGAACATCACCGGAAATAATTCTTTGAGCCAATCCCTCAATAATTGCGGTTTTACCGACACCGGGTTCGCCGATTATAACCGGATTATTTTTTGAACGTCTGTTTAAAATTTGGATAGTACGGCGAATTTCATCATCACGACCGATAACAGGATCAAGTTTATTTTTTGCTGCTAATTCCGTTAAATCCGTTGTATATTTTGACAATGCTTCGTTTTTCTTCTCCTGTTTGTCATTCTTTATTGTTTTAGACTTGGATGCAGGCTGTGCATCGTTTTGTTTTTGTTCTGAGGTTTCTTCCACAGTTTCTTCCAAGTTTACAATATTATTGACTTCTTCGGTCATTTTTTCGTAAAGCTCAAGCCTGTTAATACCGCATTGCTGCCAGAGATGATTAAGAGTTTTATTGTCAATTCTAAATAACGCCAAAAACAAATGTTCAATACTTACCTGGTCATCGCCGTGCTTTTCGGCTTCTTCCTGAGCGACTTTCATCATAACTATGGTTTCGGTTGAAAATCTTATATCAGAAAATTTTCCGCGTGCGAAATAAGCGCGCTTTGACACATAGCAGTTAAGTCTGTCAACAATTTCAGGACTGTCAATTCCCACACGTTCCATTAAAATCTGCGGTAAATCGTTCTGATCCAGCATTAGAGCAAGCATCAAATGTTCGGGAGCAAGCTCAGGATAATTTCTCGCAACAACTATTGATTTACCTGATTTAATAATCGCTTGAACGTGATCTGTTAAAAGCATTCTAAATTCCTCTTTTTAAACGATTATAAATTCTTTATAAGCAAATGCAATCATACAATTGCTTGACTTGCTTTATCAGGATGAATATTTTTTAATCCTGCAATTAAAGCTTCATAGCTGTAACCCCAGCCGTATTGATTAAACAGAGGCAGATAGTATTTTTTTATAAGAGCCATATAAGGTTCATAATCCATTTTTAAGTATTTTAAAAGCAGTTCCAAAGGAAGATTTCCCCCTCCTCTGCCCATACCGAAAACACAACCGTCAACACTGTAAGCTCCGAGTTCGACAGCTTTAATAGTATTTGTGAAAGCAAGCTGTAAATTGTTATGAGCGTGAAAACTTATGTTTTTATATCCGCAGTTTTGAATTTTTTTATAAATCCTTTCAACATCATCAGGCATAAAAGCACCGAAACTGTCCGCAAAATATATTGAAGTCAAAATATTTTTATTTTTCCAATTTTTTAAAAGCTCATAATCCTCAAACTTATCAGCAGTCATAAGGTGTAAAAAGACTTCATAACCCTGATTTTTAAAATCCTCAACAGCACTGATAGCAGTAATAATTTCATGAGGATAGCACGCAACACGTATTGCATCAGCCTTAATATTTGTAATCCCTGCGCAATAATTTTTTGCATCCACCATCGCAACGAGTTTAATCCTTGATGATTTAATGCAATCAGGCATATTGTAACCTGCTTCAAAATAATCAATTCCTGCATTTTCGGCTGCGATAAGAGAATCGAGTATGCACTCATCGCTAAACTTCCAATTATTAACATGCCCGCCGTCACGCAGTGTACAATCTAAAATCTTTGTCATGATAAACATTCTAACACGAAAATATATTATAATAATTTTAATAATATTTACTTTTTACATATTATTTGATAAAATTTATTCAGGGTAAGTTCCCGATTACCTCCTCAACACACATAATGTACTAAGCAAATGGTTGAAAGGAGGTGAGAATATGACCAAATATATAATAAGAACCGTTATAACGGTAATTATAACGGTTCTTGAATTAATATTGATTTGGTTATAGGGAACTAAGAACGGTTTAAATGTTAACGGCATTTAGACCGTTTCCCTATATTTATATTATAACTTATTTTAAAAATTTTTCAAGTATGCACACCTTAAACAGTCCCAACAAGAGAACGCGCAATATTTAATGCTTCATTAAAAATATAATCGTTTTTTAAAAAGTCTTCGCGCTCAATGTATCTGCTGACAATTTTCCGTGCAAATGTGCCGATTGCTATTCCGTTATAATTTATGCCGCATAGCTTTGCAAGCTCAGCCGTTTTGGAATTTGTTCCGCCTGAAAGCATTATATAAACCGGCATTTTTGCATTTTGTACTATCTCTGCGGTTGCAACAGCCTGTAATGTTGTTTTGTAATCATCTTTTCCGCCGCTCATAGGAAATCCGTCAGCCTGAATTATTGTTGTATAAGGTTTTCTTATAGCTGTCATCCGCTCAATACGCGAAATCATTTTTTCCTCGCTTAGCTTCCCGCGTGCGGTACAAATACTTAAAAGCCCGTCATATACAGAGTTTATGTAATCCCATTTTTCATAAATTCCGCTTTCATCTTCACCCATAACGTGAAATTCTATGCAGTCAATTCCTTTTTCAATTAAAGGTGGCAAAACTTCTCTCAAGTCCTTATTTTCCGACAAAAATGATATCGCACCGTGAGTGCAAACGGTATAACACTTTCCGCATCCGATACAGCGAGCGGTTTTAACCTTACAGTGCTTTATGGTTTTTTGAGGGCAGATTTCTTCGCACTTATGACAGCCTGCACATTTTTCGTAATCTATCTGAGCCTTTCTGACATGCGGATCCCCCTTAATTCCAACACTTACGCATATATAACCTTCACGACCTTGAAGACCTTTTTTTGCCGCATCAATTATTTCAGGTTTTGCTGAAACATCAAAAAACTTACAACCTGCTTTAGAATATAATGCTACAAGTTTTTCAACTTCTAATGCATCTTCATTTCCAGCACCGCATACAAGCTTAAAACATTTTCCCGCTTCCAAAAGCTCTTTCAGCATTATCTCACCATAGAATTATAAATAATTTCAGAAGCTTTAACGATAAATTCTTTTCCTAAAGGGGAGTTGTGCGGGCGGTTTGCAAAAATAACTACAATATATTTTTTACCGTTAGGCGCGTAAACTATACCTGCATCACCGAGCATTTTTCCTATATCGCCTGTTTTGTGAAGAAACTCAGCTCCTGCAGGAAGCCCTGCTGCAATAAGCCTGTTGTTATGCACATGTCCCATATAATCAAATATTTTTTCACGTGAACTTGTACTCAAAAATTTAGGATTATCAATATTGTAGAGAATGGTTGCCATATCACGGGCAGTGGAATGATTTGTACCGCCTAAATCAGGCAGCCAGGTTTGAACATATGTATGTTTTAAACCCCATTCTCTGATACCCTGATTAATATCTGTCATTGAACCCAATCGAGCCATAATCATGTTTGTTGCAGAATTATCGGATTCTGTTATCATCATTCTTGCAAGAGTGTCAATCGTGTATTTTGAATTTGCAGATTTGAATTGAAGACTTCCGGAACCTTCTGTTCTGTAATATTCTGTCAAAGGCATTTCATCATATATAGTAAGCTGATTTTTTTCGATTGAACGGAACAGCTGAACCAATACAGGAAGCTTGATTATACTTGCTGTCGGGAAAATTTCATTTGCATTTACATCTGCATAATTGCCTGTTTCATAATCCCAAACATAAATTGACGGGTGTATGGAAGGGTACATAGCAGAAAGATTTCTTAAACTGCTTTCTAAACCTGAAAGTTGATTACTTTCTGTCAATGCAGTCATTTGAGGTCTTCTCATTTCAGCACCTCTCAAAGAACGCTGTCCCATAATCCAATGATTGGAAATATAATTAGAAGTCGGGAATAAAATTTGCTGGTAATCTGCTTTTACTTCTTTATAAGGTGTAGGATTAAACATCATTTTGGTAACTTTGTTAAATCCGAAAGGCAGAATAGAAAACCCGATTAAAGACACAACAGCAACGGAAATTATCCTGTGAATAAAATAATTACGCTCGACTTTTTTCTTATCGGCAGTGCGTTTTGTATAAACAGGTCTATCAGCAACCTGCTGTGAATGTCTTGGAAGTTCACGCACTATACCCTGAGGCGGGTAATTGTAATTTCGTATAGCATAGCGATTATCGTATTGTCGTCTGGCTAATTCCGGCATAAATAATATATTCCTCCAAAGGATTCCCCAAGTAAAATTATTTTACTTTACATATAAAATAATGGCAAGTTAGTTACATATTTTTAAGTTATAATAATTTACATAACAAAAATTAATATTCACGGCTTTTATAGCTCAAAAGGGATTTACGTAAATTGCAAGTTAACAGATATGACAGAAAAAATATAAATTTTCAGTCTGCCCTGCTTAATATAGCAGCAACTGCAGATAATCACGGAAATGTAAGAAGCATACCCCAAGTGATTAAAACCGTACAGGAAAATCAAAACGATATTTTTGATAAATCCGAAAAAGAAAGTACGCTTAATCTTTTTGCTGTTGCGGGGGATTATTTTATGTACCCTGAAAAAAGCGGATTGCTTACAAAAAAAGATAAACAAATTGGAGATATTCAATTTAATTTTCTTGCAAGAATGATTTTATCCGTAAAAAATTCTACTGCATACAATTCTAAATTTGATACTGTATTTACACCCGGCAATCATGATTTGGAAGCAGGTGACAAATGGCTTTACAGAAAACTAACAAATTCACATATGACAACTGTAATGACAAACGTTAACCTTGCAAAATCACCGCTTGCTAAAAAAATCATGAAAGAAAATCCCAATATAGTTGAATCAAAAATTTACGAAATACCCGATGACAAAAATCCTGATATTATAAATAAAGTTCTTGTTATGGGCGCGACAATTCCAAGAGAAAAATTCAACGGAAAACGTATGAGCGGAACAGTTTTTTATGACAAACTCAATAAAAGCGACAACGAAGTTACAAAAGATGATTTTATAAAAACATTTAACGTGATTAAATATAAGGTTAAAGATTTTAAAGAACAAAATCCTGACGGGGCAGTAATTCTGCTTTCTCACTTAGGTAATAAAATTTCTTGTGCAATAGCAGAAGAAGTCCCTGATATTAACCTTATTCTCAATGCGCATGATCATAAAAAATCAGATTATTATGTTAACGATACTCTTATTTCATCTCTTGGAGTAAATAATAAATTTATAAAATCTTTTAAGATAAAATTTGATGATTACGGCAAAATTGAAGGCATAAGCTTAAAAAAATACAACACATCAAAATATGAACAAATGGCGCTGCAAGATAAAAACCTTCAGGATTTTGTTCAACAAAACATAGGCGAAGATATCAAACCTCTAATAAGTCTGAAAGGTCTTGAAGAATATTCAAATGAACTTGTCTATGACAAATCCGTAAGACATTCCGATAAAATATTTGTAAATTATGTTACCACAGCAATTAAAGAGGCTTTAAGGATAACTTACAAAAAACTTGATTCTGTCGGACTTCCATCAGAAATGTTCAGAGCAGGAATAAAAAATCCTGAATCGGATGATTTTACAAACCTTGACTTAATAAAACTCTTCGGCGGAGCAAATGAAGAACTTTCTAATTTAAGAAAAGGCTCTGTAACCGGTGAAGAATTGGTTTATATAATCACCCAAAATGTATTGAACAATATTGATTCGCCAAAACAAAACGGTATAATTCACTGGTCGGATATTAAAGTCAACAGAACGCTTATGGAAAAAATAAATAACTATGAGGTTGATAAACCGTACAAAGATGCAATCGAAGTCCGTAACCCTCTTACAGGAGTTTATGAGCCTGTCAGAATGAAAAAGTTTTATACAATTGTGGTACCTGACAAATATATAAACAAAAATATAAGCGGATTTGTTTTTCATGACGATATTTCATTGAGATTTATTCCTATTCACTATACTTGCTCATCTCTTTTTAAACAATACCTAAGCCTCAATGACTATAAATTTGAATTAACTCCTGAAGTTACAGAAAAAAGAATAATATAGATTGATTTTTGAACTTTGTCATTATAAACTAATTCAAAAGAGAGGAATTTTATATGGAATGTATTTTTTGCAAAATTATTAACGGCGACTTTAACACAGAATTTGTTTATGAAAACGAACACGTTGCTGTGTTCAAAGACATTAACCCTAAAGCACCTGTCCATTTGCTTGTAGTTCCGAAAGTTCACGTTGCATCACTGAATGAATTGGAGGACAAAAATCTTATGGCAGAGCTTTTATCAGCTGTTAAAAAAACTACCGAAAAAATAGGTTTAAAATCATATAAAACATTGATTAACACAGGCAAAGAAGCAGGGCAGGAAGTTTTCCACCTTCATCTTCACATTATGGGTGATAAATAATTTCTTTTAGTTTTTCTTTCATATAATCGCCAAAAACCGTGTATTTATTATTATAATCCTTGTATCTGTTAATAATATACTCAATTGCTTTGCCGTCATCAATTTGTATGTCATAAGGTATTTGGACAATTTTTGGCACATCAATCAGCCTGCTTGTCAAAAGTATTAACTCAAACGGCTTTGCACCGCGTTTGGCTTTTAACACCTGATACAATCCTTTTATTTCATCTGTTTCAGGTACTTTCTCGAAATTTGAATAAACATAATAAACAACTTTATCCGAGTTATGAATATTAAGAAAATACTGTATTCTTTTTTGGTAGCGTTTTTTAAACTGTTTAACGGTTAATTTATCATCATGCGGAAATGCATCAAGGTTTATATTTTCGAAAAAGTCTGAAAAGTCGCTCTCAATAAGTTCAACAATTCTTTTGAAATCATTACTTCTGCATAAATCAAACGGGCAGGACTTTTCGCCGTAAAACCGTCTTGGTTTAACTCCTGATGCAACAAGTAAAGCACGGGTTAAACAACTGCTGCCTAAAGAAACAATATGATAATTTGAGCGTTTAAATCTATGGTAATCTTTGAGAGAAAACCAGAACAAAAACTTCCTGACAAGTTTTCTTTTGCCTGGCGGACTTATCCAGCAGGTGAGCATTTTACAAATAAACATTTTTAGTTTTAGCGGGTTAAGCATAGTTGTCTCCTTGTATAAATATTAACCAAATAGTTTTGTTTTAAACCAATAGAAGAGGTCAAAAAAAGAAACTATTATATTGTATATGAGTGATAGCAATAAAATAAAGAAAATTGTTGGTGCAAATTTTAAAAAATTGAGAAATGCTAAAAATCTTACACAAGAACAATTAGCAGAAGCTCTTAAAATGCAACCTAATTCTATTGCACTTATTGAAACAGGCAGAACATTTATTTCAAGTGAGCTTCTTTCAAATGCTTCAAATTTTTTTAATGTTGAACCTAGTGTTTTCTTTAAATCAACATTTATTGAAGAAACAGACAAAACAAAAAATTTGAAAAAAGAAATTACTCGCTTGCTTTCTGATTGTAATGAAGATTTTGTTGAAAGAATTTATAACGTTATTATTGCTTTGAAAAAATAATTATTTAAGATGTGTTATACATTTAACCTCATAAAATAACTTCTGCATACATAGAGTACTTCCTTTTATATTAATTTCTATACTGCATATATGCAATATAAAGACGAAAAAATTTTACATTTTAACAAAATACTCGGAAAAGTTTTAAAACAACTCCGACAAGAAAAAGGAACTTCCGCAAATAAGTTTGCTAATGAATTTGAATTAAGCAGCGGTAATTATTGTAGAATAGAAAATGGTGTTTTTTGCGTTAAATTTATTACTATTTGGAAAATTATAGAAGCACATAATATAAGTTTTTCAGAATTTGCACAAAAACTTAAAGATGAACTCGGCGAGGATTTTACGTTAATAGATATTTAATCTTGTAAAGCGTAACCTTAATAAATCTCTTTTTTTGTTATATAATCTTTCTTAAAAGGAGAGATTATGAAAAACGGAATTGAAAACGGATATTATCACGAAATTACGCCCGCAGGTTACGGGATTGCTATAAAAGCAGGAAAAGTTTTATTCTCTAAACAATCAGACTTTCAAAAAGTTGAAGTTTTTGAAACAGAAAGCGCACTCGGCAGAGTTTTAACTCTCGATGATTTAATGATGACCACAGAAGGCGATGAGTTTCATTACCACGAAATGATTGCGCACATTCCTATGATGCACCACAAAAACCCCGAAAGCGTTCTTGTTATCGGCGGCGGCGACGGTGGTACTGTCAGAGAAGTTTTAAAACACAAATCAGTTAAAAAAGTTGTGCTTTGCGAAATCGACGGAATGGTAATTGATGCCTGCAAAGAATTTTTACCGACTATTTCTTGCGGACTTTCAGACCCGAGAGTTGAAATCAAAGTCGAAGATGCTATTGAATTCATCAAAGACAAAAAGAATGAATATGATATTATTCTCATAGATTCAACTGATCCTATGGGACCCGGAGAAGGTTTATTCACAGAAGAATTTTATACAAACGTTAAAAATTCATTGAAAGAAGGCGGTATTGTTGCAGCGCAATCAGAAAGCCCTGTTGTAAACAAGGAAGAAATCAAAAAAATGTACAATCTTTTGAAAAAAGTTTTCCCTGTAACATCAACTTACACATCAAATATTCCGACATACCCCGGCGGATACTGGGCTTGGGCATTCTGCTCACAAAGCGTTCAACCGCTCTCATACTTTGCGGATGACCGTTATGACGATATCGTAAAAACCTGCAAAATCTACAACAAAGATTACCACAATGCACGTTTTGCATTACCAAATTATTTAAAAGAATTGTTATAGACCAACAAAGCTCCTCAGGTAAGAGGAGCTTTTTTTATGTTTATGATATAATCAATTTCTGTAAAAGGAGAGAATATGTCAGTTATCATAATGATTTTGTTAATCGGGCTTTTAATTTTGGTTCACGAACTGGGACACTTAGGTGCAGCTTTACTTTTTAAAGTAAAAGTTGATAAGTTCGGAATAGGTTTACCTATTGGTCCGACATTGTGGGAAAAACAAGTCGGAGGAATAACTCTTGTTGTTCACGCATTTTTATTCGGCGGTTACGTATCGTTCCCTGATGATGACAAGGATTCTGATTTACCGCAAAACTCTCCTGACAGATTGATGAACAAGCCTATCTGGCAGAGAGCAATCATTTTTTCTGCAGGGGTAATCGCAAACGTAATCTGTGCGTATGTGCTTGTATTAATAACCGCACTTGCCTGGGGAAATCTGCCTTCAGGCTATTTTGACACTTATGTAGCAAAAATTACAGCTCCCAAAGAAGCCAGCGTTTGGCAATCAGGTATGCAAACAGGCGATCAAATCCTCAGAATTAACGGTTCTCCAATTGAAAGAAAATACAGCCTAAACCTTTATGCAATGTATAGCGCATCGTTTGACGGAAAAGTTAATGAGGTTCAGGCAGAACAAAACTACGAAAAATTAAAAAAACTAAATCCTGCATTTAAAAAGGATGAAATTATTCCTGAAGGGTTAATCGTAAAACTTCCACAACACGGTGAAGAAGGCAAAACCGTTTTAAGCGATAACGTTTTAAACACAGTTGAGCTTTATAAACCTAAAGAAATTAAACTTACCGAAGCGCAAAAAAAACTTCGCGATGAACTGCTTGATAAGCAATATGCTGAAACCAAAGGCGATTATTCTCTTAATGATATAGCTTATGCAATAACAGACGGCAGAAAACCTCTTGAAATAACAGTGCTTCGTGAAGGCGACATGGTTATCGATTTGAATACAGTATATTCAGATAAAGACGGACTTATCGGAATCGAATATAGCCAGAAAGAAAAATTAATACCTATAAAAGGTCTTAAATCAGCAATAACCAACAGCTACAAATATTTGTATAACGAAACAAAATCAATGATAATTGTATTAAAACAGCTTTTCACAGGTAAAATTCCGTTGAAAAACATGCATGGCGTTGTTTTAATTACAAAAATCGGAGGCGACATAATCAAGGGAAGCAGCGACGGAATATTCTACGGAATTCTATTGACAGCAGTAATTTCCATGAACCTTGCAATACTTAATATTTTACCTATACCTGCTCTTGACGGCGGTCACTTGCTTTTCCTTTTAATAGAAAAGATACAGGGCAAGCCGGTAGATGAAGAAATAGCGAACAAAATAATGACAGTATTTTTCATGCTGTTAATATTGCTCTTGATATTTGTGCTGTTTAATGACATTTATGTACTTGCAAAGCCGTTTATATCATCAGCAAAGTAATTATTTATCTTTATCATCCGATTTTTTAACCTTATGAACAAGCTTGTTCATAAGAGAAAGCTTTGCCAAATCGTCTCTGATTTCATCAGCTTTTCTTGAAAGCTTGTTATATACCTGCGAGTTAATCTCGCCGCCCACTAATATCAAAATTGATGTGTAATAAAGCCATACCATTAACACAGCAAACGCCCCGATTGTTCCGTAAACCATGTTATATGTCTTCAAATTGTTTACGTATATCGAAAATCCCCAGGAACCTACTAACCAGAAAGTTGTGAAAAACCAAGTTCCCGGTATTGCGCTTCTGCGTTTAAACTGTTCATTCCCGCGCAAGTCAGGTAAGATATAGTAACTTAAAAACGCCATAAAGAACAACGCCGCAAACGCGACAGGCCAACGCAGTGTTAACAATGTAATCGCAACACCTGTCGACATATGAAAATGGTTTACAAGCAGGTTTATGATAGCTTTACCGAAGACAATTAAGTTTATGCTCAAAAACATTACCATAGTGTCAACAAACACCATTAGCAAAGACAAAAGCCTTGTATATATTAAATTTCTCGTTTCAGTAACTTTATAAGCCCTGTTCAACCCCTTCAATACAACAGCAATACCGTTTGTTGAAAGTACAAGAGTTACACAAAAACCTATTATTGCCATAAGTTTTCCGTGAGAAAATATCATTGCCTCTGATAAAACGGTTAAAATCAAATCCATTGCCTGCTCAGGCATAAAGGTGGCAAGAAATCTCAGAATAGGAGCCATTAAAGATTTATTTCCCATCCAGCCAAAGACGGATGTCAGCAAAAGCATAAAAGGGAAAATCCCTATAACCATCATAAAGCCCATTTCTGCAGCCATACCGTAGAAATCGTTTTTAATAACAGATATAATTAATCTTTTTACACCTCTTACAAATTCTTTAAAGTTCATGTTTGCTTATTTCTTCCAAAACCTTTCTCGCTGCTTCTTCAACAGGAGCCTTTATTGTACATCCTGCCGCAAATTTATGACCTCCGCCGCCGAATACCTCACAAATTTCGGCAACATCAGCAAATTTGCTTCGCATAGAAACTTTTGTACCGCCGTTTTTCATCTCTTTTGCAACAAAAGCAATTCTTGTTGTAACAATAGCTCTCAGCTTTTCTGTCAAACCCTCCATGCAATCATCACCTGCAGAGAATTTTTCCATATCTTTTTTATAAACAATTGTATAAGCTATTTTATCATTGTCAAGAAATTTTGCCTTACTTATACAATGTGCTTGAAACATTACAAGAGTCTTGCTGTCAGACTCGTAAACTTTTTTATAAATATCAGACGGTTGAACCCCGATTTCCACAAGTTTTCCTGCCGTATCAAATGTTAAAGGCCTAGTATTATCAAATCTGAAAGATCCTGTATCAGTCAATATAGCTGTATAAAGACAAATTGCGGCATCAAGATTAACCCTCCAGCCCATTTCGCTAAAACAGTTAAACAAAACTTCGCCCGTAGAACTTGCATCAGGATTGATAAAATTCAAATCGCCGTATGCGTTGTTAGTTTTGTGGTGGTCAATATTAACCCTGAATTTAGCTTTGTCAAAAAGAGTTTTAGCATCACAAATTCTGTCTAATGATGCAACATCCACATTGATAACCAAATCATATTCTCTGGATTTATCATAATCTTCGATATTTTTAACTTCATTCAAATGCGGCAGGAAGCTGTAAACATCAGGAATTTTAGAAATAGACATCATATCGCATTTTTTTTTGTAATTATCCAAAATCGCTGAGTACAAACCGCACATTGAACCTAAAGTATCGCCGTCAGGGTTAATATGTGAAATAATTAATATGTTTTTAGACGACTTTATGATATCATTTAATTTAGAATAATCCATTCCTTAATGTTAGCACAAAAAAGCATGGTTTCAAAGTGAAAAAAATATTGTATACAGATTTTGTAACAACCGAATCTCTTGTCGAAGAATTACTCGGCAAAAAAGAGGTTAAAAAAGCAATAACCCGCAACAACCTGTACAAGTTTTGGGATAAAGTTGCGGGTGAAAAATTTGCAAAAAAATCAAAACCATATTCAATGATTGGCGGCGGTGTAATGATTATCGCGTGCGAAAACGCAATTGTGGCGCAAGAATTGACTTTAAGAAAAACACAGCTTCTTGTAAAGTTTGAACCATACCTGAAATCACTGAAATTAAACGTAAAAGATTTACGCTTCGACCCTAAAAAATGGGTGGAAGAAGTTTAATCCGATACCTGACGTGTAATAATCCTTTTAACATCATTACTTCTGCACAAATCAAACGGGCAGGACTTTTCGCCGTAAAATCGCCTTGGTTTAACTCCTGAAGCAACAGCAAGAACTCTGGTCAAACAGCTGTTACCAAGTGAAACTATTGCGTAATCTGCATTTTAAACCTGTAATAATCTTTGATAGAAAACCAGAACAAAAACTCTCTAACAAGTTTTCTTCTTCCTGATGAACTTATCCAGCAAGTTAGCATTTTGCAAATGAACATTTTTAGTTTTAGCGGGTTGAGCATAGTTGTCTCCTTATGTCGTTTTAAATTGGATATAGTCTAACTAAATAAGTTAGAAAAGCCAAAAAAAAGAGTTTAATATGTTTGTAATGTTGAATGTTAATCAGATGAAACAGATAAAACAAAAAATTTCACCAAACAATATTACTAACAAATTAAGACGAGGAACTATCAAATTTGATGAAGTTCAAGATATTTTATGCGTTTTAGGTTACCATATTGAGTTCATTGAGGATAAGAACTAAACTGTACATCACCTCCTTTCCATACACCTTTTTACAGAAAAGCTCGCTGTGATGTGTAAGGAGGTCAGTCTAACCTGATAACCATATTATATCTAAATAAAAAAAGTAAATATTATTAAATACCTCAAAGCAATCATTTTCATTTGACAATTCGGCTTCAAATTTATATAATAACTTTATGGCTAAAACAATTAAAGTAATTAAAGGAACAAAAGACATTTTACCTCAAGAAGTTAATCAGTGGCACAGACTTGAAAAAAATGCTCTCGATGTTTTTACAAAATACGGTTACAAAGAAATCAGAACCCCGATTTTTGAAGCAACCGAACTTTTTGCACGCGGTGTCGGAGATACAACAGATATTGTTAACAAAGAAATGTATACCTTTGAAAAAAGCGAACGTTCTTTAACACTTCGCCCCGAAAACACTGCCGGCGTTGTACGTTCCTTTATTGAAAACGGAATGGCAAGACTTTCTGCTCCCGTAAAACTCTGGTATAAAGGTCCGATGTTCAGATACGAACGCCCGCAGGCAGGAAGACAAAGACAATTTCATCAGGTCGGAGTTGAAATGTTCGGCATTAAAGAACCGACTGCTGATGCGGAAGTAATTCTTTTAGCTGTTAATTACTTAAAATCATTAGGGCTGAACGATTTAGAGGTTGAAATCAACTCTCTGGGTTGTCCCCAATGCCGCGAGGAATACAAAAGAAAAATTAAAGAAGTTTTAAAACCAGAATTTGACAACCTTTGCGAAGATTGTCAGAACCGTTACGAAAAAAATCCTTTAAGACTTCTTGACTGCAAGGTTGATACCTGCAAAGCAATCTTCGAAAAACCGGAAATCCAAAAAGTTATCCAATCGGATTTTATCTGCGAAGAATGTGCCCAACATTATAAAGAATTAAAATTATATTTAGATGAACTAAACGTACCTTATGTTGAAAACAAACTTCTTGTCAGAGGATTGGATTACTATAACAGAACAGTTTTTGAAATCAAATCAAACAATTTGGGCTCGCAAAATGCAGTCTGCGGCGGAGGGCGATATGACAGCTTAGTTAAAAATCTCGGCGGTGAAGATACACCCGCTGTTGGCTGGGCTATGGGAATGGAGCGATTAAACTCGCTTTTACCTGAAATTGAACCAGAAAAACTTGATGCATTTATTGTTTCAAACTCACCTGCCGAAGCTTTTAAACTTGCGGAAGAACTTCGCTCAAACGGTATCAAGGTAGAATTTGACCTTGCTAATAAAAAATTCACAAAACAGCTTGAAAAAGCATCAAAGACTGCTGATTATGCATTAATTCTCGGAGAAGATGAAATAAAAGCAAATAAAGTTTCTGTCAAAAACCTTTCTACTTCAGAACAGGTTACAATTGACAGGGTTGATGTAATTAATAAGATAAGGAAATAAATATGAGTTCTGTTGATGAGGTAATATTCAAATTATCTAAAGCTTTTAATCGTGTTTTCAACGATTTTAAAGGCATGTATTTATTCGGAACTTTTCTCGACGGAAAAATGCATGAAGGCGAAGATATTGAACTTGCGGCAATTTTTGAAATTGAAGACAAATCAAAACGTGAACAAATCTGGCCTATTATTGGAAAAATTGAAACAGAAATGGATGTTTGCATAGACTTGTACCCATATACAGAAGAAAGTTTTAAACAAGACGAAGAAATTTACGATGAAGTTATGGAAGAAGGAATTTTCTATAACGAAAAAGGCATTAAACAAGAATAAATTACGACAAAAAGGATTATTAACCATACATTAAATGTTAGACAGAGGTTAAGTCTCTGACAAAATAAAAAAACGTGACTAAATTATATAGAGAGGATAAAAATATGGACAAGGTAACAATCCGTTCAGACAGAAAAGATGACTACAAATTCTTCTACAAAGGGGATGAAGTTATTTTAGGCGCAGGAAAAATTATAAGCATTGCAAACGGTCTTAATGATGTAGTTTTACCTACTTGTGCAATGAAAATTATTAACAATCTTATTGTTATAAAAGAAGATGTTAAGCACAAAAGCGATGAAGCGTAGCCCGCTTACGCTCTTGTTTTTATAACAGTATTTGCGTGCCTAAGATAATTCTGTGGCTGTCTTCTGTGTTTTGATTATCACAGAATACGTAATTCAGAATTAAACGCAATGCTTGTCCTTTTATAAAATAGTTAATGCCTGCTGTGTATTCTCGTCTTGTATTATTGCTTACATCACGGTTTGGATCAAACTGGTCGTAACGTGCGATTAACTGTAATCTAGGGTGAACTTTATAGCCGAGCGTGTAATTAAAACCTTCGGCTTTATTTGTGCTGACATAAGTTCCGTTATACCCGTCAGCTATTCCATATTCAAAATTTGTCCACAATCTTTTGTACTTGTATCCAACATAGAAACTTCCAACAGTGTAATCGGTTTTGTTATGACCTGCGTTTAAACCGCCGCCTATGATAAGCTTTCCGTATCTTCCGTCTGTTCTTCCGAAAGGTTTCAAATCTACCCATCCTGTAAATTCAGGACCTGCAAATATAGTATGAAAATATCTGTCTGATGAATTAAAAGCAAGGTTGTAATCCATTAAAGAATAATTGCCAATAAGCCTTACACCAAGTGCACGTGTTGAACCGAAGTTTCTCGCAATTTGAGAACGGGTTACAAAAGGCAGAATATAAGAACTTGAGCCGCCTTCTTTACCGATTTGATTTCTTGAATAACCGACTACAACTTTATGATGCGGAATACTGCTGTTAACAATGTATGCGTCAGCTATGAAATTTTGCATATAATTTCTTTCGCTTGAAGGACGAGGGTTAAATAATATTTTAAAATCGTTTTTTGTATTTCTGAATTTACCTATGGCACCAAATTGTAAGAAACCTATATCGTAATTTGTGTCATAATCACCGGCATTCCAACCTGAGGATAAATCACCTTGAAAAGCGCCATAATATTGAACTTTAGATACTATGCCTTTTTTAGGACGAAAAGTCAGTTCGTTACTTAAAAGATACGAAGGAACATCAGTTCTTATTATATCTCTGTTGATAATTTTACCCAGAAGCGTATCTTCATCAATATCACCATCATTGTCTTTATCCCAATCGAAATTCTCAAAAAGTGAAAATTCTGCTTCTACGTTACTCTCTACATCAAAAACTCTTTTTCTTAGTTTTTCTTCCTGCGGAGTATCAGTTTTTTTAAAATCATTTTCGTCAACTTTATCAATTAAATCTTCATTTTCAGGAAGAGAATCATCAATTTCCTGCAAGTCAACATCTTCTTCTTTCTCCTGTTGTGATACTCCGTCGTTGACAACTGCGCCGGCTTCAAGCTGAGGAGCGGATTCTTTTTCTGAATGCGGGGTTTTTATTTCCTCAACTTTAACTTTTTCAGCTTTAATTTTCTTTCCAAAAATTTTAGCATCAGCAGGCTGTCCGAAAGTCACAAAAAATAATAAAAATATAATTCCAAAAATTCTGTTCACAAATATTAATTTATCATAAAATTTATGCAAAAAAAAATTTTTTTAGTGTATATTAATTATTATGACATATGTAACAAAAAAAACAATGAATAAAACAAACGAAAATAAATATACAAAAATAAATGCCCCGATTGTAGAAGCCCTCAAGAATGCATATGAAAACCCTTCATACCAATTTCACATTCCCGGTCATACAAAAGGTAACGGTTCTTTACCCGAATTTCGCAAATTAATCGGTAAAAAGGCATTATGCGTTGATACAACCGATGAATTTGACGGCTTAGGAACACTTCATCCTGCAACAGGTCCTATTAAAGAAGCTCAGGAACTTGCAGCAAAAGCTTTTGGTGCGAAAAAAACTTTCTTTTTGCTTAACGGCTCAACAGCAGGCAATCTTGCGATTGCAATGGGTTTGACAAGAAAAGGACAAAAAATTATTACTAACAGAAACTGCCACCGTTCAATTCTTACAGGAATGATTATCTCAGGTGCAGAACCTCTTTGGCTTGTACCTAACAGATTTGAAGACTGGGGTATCTGGGGAAATGTCACCCCTGAAAGTGTTGAAGAAATGCTCAGCACCCACGATGAAATAGGAATGGTTTGGATTACAAACCCTACTTACGAAGGTGTTGTTTCTGATATAAAATCCATTGCTGTTATTTGTAAAAAATATAATGTGCCTTTGATTGTTGACGAAGCTCACGCCTGCCTTTGGAATTTTAACGAACATCTTCCGACCTCTGCTTTAAAACTCGGAGCTGATGCTGTTGTCCATTCGCTTCATAAAACAGGCGGAAGTATGAGCCAAAGTTCTATGCTTCATATAGCAGAAAATTCACAGCTTGATGTTGATGCTGTTGAAAAAGCTTTAAAATTGCTGCATACAACAAGTCCATCATTAATGCTTCTTGCGAGCCTTGATGCTGCACGCGCAAACCTTGACAGCCAGCGTGGAAGAAAACAGCTTGAACGTGCAGTACAAAATGCAAAATTCTTACGCCGTGAAATTGACAAACTTGAACATATTCACCATTTAAAACCTGATTTCGGGTATAAAACAGATATTACAAAAGTATTCATAAAAGACGACAGACTTTCAGGAAAACGCCTTGAATCCATTTTGGAAATTGATTTTAATATTGAAGTTGAAAGCGCATCGGATGCAGGTCTTTTAATTCTTTCAAATATCGGAAACACACGTGCTGATATGCTTTATCTGGTAAAATGTCTTCAGGCAATTGATAAAACAAATTACTCTGATATTTGTTATCTCGAAAATAAAAAACATATGCCGATGTTAACTCCGATAATCAAAATGACTTTACGTGAAGCTTATTATTCACACAAAGAAACAGTACCGAAATCTCAAGCTGTTGGCAGGATTTCAGCAGAAGTTATCGCCGAATGTCCTCCGGGAATTGCGGTTCTTTTACCGGGTGAATTGATTACAGAAGAACATATGCCGTATCTTGTAGATTATGACTTTATTGAAGTAATTAAATAATTACTTACATTTAGTTTTTGTATTTATATCCAAATCTTTACAGTGAAGGTAATCCATATTTTCGTTTAAGATTAACCAGCCTGTACATCTACTCATATCAGTTCCGCTAAGACATTTGTCTTTGAATTCAGTGTTATCTGTGCCGCGAGGGAATATTCTGTACGGATTAATATTAAATACAAATACATTGGAGTTAAATGTTCCATCATCTTTACGCGCAGGTTTGTTATCTGTTTTTATATAAAAATCACCGCAATATGTATCACTGTGATTAATCCCATTACCGGTACAGCGGGAAGGTTGAAGCCATATAGCAATAATCTGCGTTCCGTCAGACATAACAAAACCCTTACCGCGAGTATTTCGAATAGGTTCGTATTCTACTTTTTGCAAGTATTTTCCTATAATATTAAAAAATTTTTCATACTGCTCAAGTGAACTGTCACTATAACCTGAATTTCCATCTTCATCAACATCAATTTCAGAATCTTCAAGTCCCCACGTATCAATTGTTCCGTTTTCATTAATAGCCATAGTATAAGCTTGTGAAAATGCACTATAAAACTTCTTGACACGTGTAACTGTTGCCTGTTCTTTATATTTTTGAACCAGTGAAGGAATTGTTAAAGCAGCAACAACACCAATAATACCTAAAGTTATTAATACCTCTGCAAGGGTAAAAGCTTTTATTCCTTTCATACAAACTCCGTTATGAATGTGATATGTAACATCACCATTATAACAGTTTTTTAAATTTTTACAACCCTTGAAAAACGCCTGAG
>ERZ824598.91-NODE-91-length-143643-cov-8.382497_pt1 | contig 143643 bp, 131 predicted proteins | sample MGYA00519934_ERZ824598 | MGnify/ENA primary metagenome ERZ824598 (study PRJEB31778, sample SAMEA3449177) | human gut metagenome | biome: human gut; feature: human-associated habitat; material: faeces | place: United Kingdom | collected 2010/2012 ... | reverse complement strand
AGACAGGCTATAAAAAAGGCGATAAGACTATTGGCGTGTTATCGCTTAAAGAATTGCTGTTGACCGCTAAAACAATAGGTATTAACAAATACGGTATGGACAAAAATAAATCTTTCGGTACTGGTACACTGAATGCAGTAAATTATCTTCTTGATAAGTGGGGTTACCAAAAAAACGGTATTGCAGGTGAAAACTTTATTAAACGTCTGCATACTGAAATTGAAAATAAAGTGAAATAATTTGCAAAATTTATAAAAGTGTGGTATAATTATAAAAAACAAAGGGCTATAAAAAGCCCTTTACCTCATATAATTACACATGAATATTTTAGATATTTTTATGGCTTCAATCAAGGATTTGGAATTCCAGCCAATCATTATATTTGAATTATTTTGAATTTTAGTTGGAATATGTTGCTGACCCCATGGTTTTAATCCTATTATGTATTTTTCCATTGAAATGGCTGTTTCTATTTCAAAATCAATCCATTCACTATAGTTTGCATACATTCCCGAAATAATAATAACGGCTGATGATGGTCTAATTTGGGTTTTTAACATTTCTTTTAATTTTTTCTTCCCAACGATAGAATTAGAATCAATTAAAGGATCGTGTTGTGGGACTGAGTAATTTTTATAAATTAGTTCTTCATTTTCTTTTGCACTTTTTAGCCATTTTTCAACAGTATAATAATCTTCATTATACTTCCAAGCGTGGCTAATAAACAAGTTATACTCTTTCATAATAAATAAATCCTTTCTGATAAAATGTAGGTGGTAATATGATAAAAAAATACAGAAAAAAGCCTGTAATTATAGAGGCATATAAAACCGACAAACCTGTTGTAATAAAAACACTTGAAGGGGATATGAAAGCTTCTATAGGAGATTTTATTATTACAGGTGTAAATGGCGAACAATATCCATGTAAACCTGATATTTTTGAAAAAACTTATGAAGAAGTTTAGTTTTTTTCTTTATTTGATGTGTTATTAATGTTTACATGAATAGATTTCCATTGATTATTTTCAGATGAAATAATTTGTTCTATGTTTTTAACAAACATGTTTTCTACTGTTTCGTTTGTTGTATTATACGGAGACGATTTTGTTAAAAAAACATATTTTTGGTATTTTAATAGTTCGCATGTGGTTCTGTATTGTATCCAGTTTTCATGATACTTGAATAATTTAGTCAAAGATTCTAAAATTGTAATAATAATTCCAAATATTCCTACAATTATTGATATTAAGAACGTATTGCAATATCCGGATAACAAAGGTATTATTGCAGCTAAAATAATTTCAACTATTTGTATTAATTTATATCGTTTTTGGCAAAGCAATGATTTTTTATCATACCAAGCGATTTGTGGATCTAATCGGTTTGTTATATATTCTTGTATATTCATATTTTTCTCCTTAAGAAATCTAATATTATAAATATACATTATTTTCCAAGAAATGTCAAATATTTTATAAATATCAAGCGGCAAGATCACTCCTTGCCGCTTTTTTAATTTAATTAAATTTTATTGTTGTAAAACTTTTTGCCTTAAAAGTGTAAGATCAACGCCATTTAAAACCCCATCAAAATTTAAATCAGCTAAAATTACATCTCCACTGCTTATTGTTCCTTTATTTAAAAGATAATTTTGCAGAATAATTAAATCATCTGAATTTATACTTCCATCCTTATTTAAATCTCCTAACATATAATTTGCAGTTGGAATAGGATAAGTATCATATGTAAATAGTGCAGATGGGCAACTAAGCGACCATGATGAGTGAGCGCCGCCTAAGGCTTTCATTTGTGCGTCATTTAAGAGAAAATAATTATAACTATGATTACCTACACCTTTGCCATCATCCCATGTGGCATCAACATGAAAATAATGATCGCCCAGTTTAATTAAATTCCATGCATGTACTCCGGATTTTTGTACAAGATAAGATTCTATACCAGCTGCTTTGGTTAATAAATAATAAGCTCTGGCATACCCATCACAAACAGTTGTGCTATAAAGGAAAGCGGAATAGTCAACATGATTCTTTTGACTTGAAGTAGTTTCATAATCATAATCAACGGCATCACAAAGCCAATCGTGCAACACAACTGCTTTTTGAGTATCGTTCATAGAACTATTTGTATAATTATTGACTACTTTTTCTGCAAATGCATTTGCATAGGTATTCATAAAACCTATATTTTTCGTTTGACCAAATTGACTTAATACAAAATCACGTAATTCTTCATTAAATAAAGGATAGTAATTTTTAGGAGGCACAATGGTTACTTGTTTACTATTAATATAATTTAAATTTATACAGCCTTCAAAAGCTGACGAATTAATAGTACAAGTTAGTGGCATATTTACATTCATTAAATTTTTACAGTTCATAAAAGCTGTTCCGTTTATGTAAACATTACCTTGAATCGTTACAGACGATAATCTCATACATCCCAAAAATGCCTGACTTCCTATTGTAGTGACACTGGATGGAATTGTTATATATACAAGATTACTTGATTTGAATGCCATATCTTTAATTTCTGATAATGTATTTGGAAGAACTACTGTCTCTAAATTTGAACATTGCATAAACGTTCTTGCATATAATATAGTTATTGGACTTTCAATTGTAACTTTCTGTATGTATTTATTGCCTTGAAATGCACCAACAGATATATTATTAACGGGGTAGCCATTAATGCTTGACGGTACAATAAGATTTGTATCCGTTCCTTTATATTTACTTATAGACGCACTTCCATTATTGATTGTATAAGTAAAATTATTAAATTCATCTGCTGATACCATTGTATAGGTAATTATATTTGATAATATTTTACCGTCTGAAAAAGCTAAAAAGCTAAAAATTAAAGCCATTGATAAAAAAGCAATGTAAATTTTTTTAAATTTTTTCATAATGATTTCTCCTTAAACAATTTTTATTTTTAAGCATGCTTATAAGCACATTATATACCAAAAATTTACAAAAATCAACATATAAATATAAAATTAATTAAATATTTACATTATGTCTATATTTTGTATAAATATAAAGTGTAAAATATAAATGCAGTTTGTGACTGTTTACCATCTTTTCATTAAAAGTCCCCACTTGATTTATTAAGTTCAAGTGGGGATTTTAATTTTTAAGACTTTCTGTCGGATATGCAACAGAAGTAAAGGTCACATTTAAAATGTTACCTTAAAATTATGCCATCAACCATACAACCAGCGTTGATTTTGGTAGCCTTGCTGATCGTTTCATGTTAATGTTAAGTCCGTGTATAAAATATCGATTAGTTTTTTACGTTTTGAGTTTTTCGGTACAGGTGTCTCACTTAGTGTCTCACTGCTTAATTTTATATAAAAAAACGCCGCTTACAATTCCTTGCAAACGGCGTATTTTGGCGGAAAGAGAGGGATTCGAACCCTCGATACGCTATCAACGTATACACGAGTTCCAGTCGTGCGCCTTAGACCAGCTCAGCCATCTTTCCATTATTGAATTGTAAAAACCTCAGCCTTTAAGCTGAGGTTTTATGGTGCGAGTGACGGGACTTGAACCCGTACGCCAATGACACACGCCCCTCAAACGTGCCTGTCTGCCTATTCCAGCACACTCGCATTGAGTACTTTAATATTATATCAGAGATTTACCTTCTTGTCAAGCTTTTTTTATAAAAAAACATATTTTTTTTATAATTAAATAATTTTTATTTATGTTTATTTTGTATTTTTTTTACTTTATTGAATTTAAATATTATACACAATTCATTTTTCATATATTTTCTTTTTATCGTTATGCCCTTTGCTAATCGAAAAAACCATATTAACGGTAAAAATATTTTATGACGGTAGAAAAAAGGATAATTAAACCGATAAAATTCCAAGGACGGAAAAACCCTGCTAAAAATATATTTAAATCTGGTTTTACTGACTGTTTTGTAATTAAATTTTTCCATCCGTTTGGTTATTTCATTTTCTATTGTACCGTAAGTTCCGCAGCTGAAATGATATTCAAGTAGTTCCTTTTCTTCAGGTGAGAGTCGGGGAAGCTCCGGCTCAGACAATACTTTTTTACAAAGATTTCTGTTTTGCTTTTCAAATTGAGCAATACCCAATTTTGTACATTCATTTTGAATATACTGCCAGTTCAATATTTTTTCTTTATGCATTAAAAATATATAACGATCTAAAAGACTGCGCAGACCTGTTCCGCTTATATTATAATGTTTATATTCATGTGCGGTAATATATACATAAAAATCTTCATCGGTAAAATGATATCCATATTCTGTATTACTATCCTGAATTAATTTGTTTTTTATTTGGGAATAGTATTCTGTCCATTTTTCATTATATGATATATGAAAAAGCTCAGTGTGCATTTCATAGTTATATATCGGCGGTTTTATATATACGTCATGATTTCCTTTTCCGTAATATTTAGCGCTGTATCCTAAATTTTTCATAATTTTCAGCACAGTTTTGCGATATATTTTATCAAACAGAATATCATTATCCGACATTTGCCGCACATCAGTCTGAGGATACAATTCTTTCAGGACTGTGCCCTTTAGCGGCATATACCAAATTCCATACTGCTCTAAAGTACCGCATATTTTCTTGCGTTCAGAATCGAGAAGAATATTTTTTCGGATAGCTTTAAGCTTTGCTTCAATGAATTTTTTATTAGAAATTCCTGCTGACTCCAACGCTGTACATACGATTGCGGTCAAGCTATGATACTGACACATTTTAAATAATTCATCCGGATCAATTAGAGCTATACAGCTTGAATCCGGTGTAATATTGTTCACAGCACACGCTGTAAGATATAACATATCGTATCCTGTTTGTTTCATTTTAGCCGCCTTGTTATATGATATTTTATACGCAGAATAACCGCTCTGATCGGGAACAAATCACACCATAAATGAACATAAATTTTATATTTTATATTGGAAACAGAAATTTTTTTACCGTTACGTACAATTCCTGTTAAAACGCCGATAATGTTATCGTCTGTAATATCATATTCCTTTTTCCAACGGTTATCTCCGCAGGTTACATAACTATCTTTTCGTACTTTAAGAATCCTGTGCAGGACATATTGTCCCGAAGCTCTTTTGTAAAGGGGGATATCATATTTTTTCAGCCTTCCGCTGACCTTTTCAATGATTAGTATGTCGCAGTTTTCATGAATAATCGGCATCATACTGTTTCCCACGCTTGTATAAATAAGTTTTCCGGTTTTATTGATTTCTTCTTCAAATGTAGATTTATTCATCAAGTGCGCCTATACTGCGAAGCTTATCAATAATTTTTTGTACGTCAGCGGTGATCGTTTCTTTTGAGACGTCGTATTGCACAAGCATTTTTTCAATAATTTTAGCGGGAGTAGTATCTGTTTTTAAGCAGTTTACAATAAACGCAGCTGTTTTGTTAGATTTTACTATTCCGTTAAAGCTTGTACCAGCGCTGACCATAATTTGTTCACCGTCAGTTTCATGAGTAATAAATTCATTTTTAAGCTTCATAAAAGTTTATCCTTTCATTGCATTATATGCAACTTCTGCTGCCTTAACTTCCATATTACAGTACAGTTTATACACGGCTGTATTATTGGAGATCATGTCTAGTATATCCAACGTTTTGGCTAATTTACGCATATTCATAGGTCTGTACACATGCTGAAGCAACATAGTGTAAGCGTGTGATACTGTTATTTGTTCAATATGATTTTGTTCAGAACGCATAATTACGCAAATAGATTTTAACGGTACGGCAATATTACTGCCTAACTTATGTTTTCCGTTCCAAGGCGTACCAAAAATAGTAATACTGCCGCTGCCGACCTTTAAAAGGGGTTTATCATCATTTACCATAATGGCGCGTTTACCGAAATATTCTTTCCAAAGTCTTGTATGAGTCGATTTTCCCACGCCGCTTCCGGCAGTGAAGAGGTATGCTGTTCCGTCAACTGCAACAGCTGAACCATGAAAGAGAATTATATTTTCCTCAATCAGCTTTTCGCATATTTTTCTGTACACAGCCAAGGTTTCAAGGTAGCTGTCGGAATAGCGGTGAACTATATTTTCATCAAAAGATTTTCTGCGCTCAAAGTCTATATCCTGTTGTTTTATTTCAACTGTAAAATCAGTATATTCGTTATGCTGATAATCCTTGCACAGTGTGTGTACTTCATCATATAAAGAACAAATTCTAATATTATGCTCTGCTATTTTATATGTTTCTGAGTACATGTAAAATCACCTTAGTATATTATTTTTCTTCGTCCAGTGGAATTTCAACTTTATATGCTGCAAAACTATATGGTGGAAGAATTATTCTTTCGCCGTACACAATGTCTCCGTGAATAGTACGGTAGTAAGAACAGTTTTTCAGTTCCATTTTTGATTTATCAATAATCTGTTCATATGGAGAACGGTTAATAAAAATAATTACGGCTCTCTGACGGTGAGTTTTCATTCTTGCAAATGATATAACATTATCGTCAATATATAAAAATTTAAGTGCGCCGTCAGCAAATACTTTTGAACTGTTTCTTACTTTAGAAAGCAGTTTTGTATATTCAATAAGCTGGGTGTCTTCTTTTCCCCAAGGGTAGCAGCGTCTGTTAAACGGGTCTTTATAGCCTTGCTGACCTGCTTCATCGCCGTAGTAAATACAAGGTACTCCCGGAAGAAAATATTGCAGTGCCATAGCACATTTTAGTCTGTTTCTGCCAAGTTCAAATTCTTCATTGGTCAGCCAATGGCTGCACATCCAGTCTTTGCTTTTGCCTTCGCAGCTTTCACCGCCGAGAATATTAATTGCTCTTTCAATATCGTGAGTTGAAATACTGTTCATCAGTACATCAACTGACGGTTTGGGATAGTTTTCAAGAATAGTCATGATACTGTTTTTAAAATCAAAAGGACTGCCGCCTAATACATAATTCATAATTGCAGAACGGAAGGGATAGTTCATTACGGAGTCAAGCTGGTCGCCCAGTAAATAGCGGCGTTTTACGCCGTAGCTTTCCTTGTTAGAAGCATCTTCCCAGACTTCGCCGATGATGATTTTTTCTTTTCCGTGCTTTTTAACGCATTTATTCAGATTGTCAAGAAATTCGTCCGGCAGCTCGTCTGCAACGTCAAGACGGTATCCGGCTGCTCCGAGACTTATCCAGTAGTCAAGTACTCCGCCGTCACCACAGATGTAATTGGTGTAATCTTTATTGTTTTCCTTAACGTTCGGCAGAGTGTCGATACCCCACCATGCTTCATATTTATCGGGATATTCATAGAAGGTGTACCATGAGAAAAATTCACTGTCCGGTGAATTGTATGCTCCTAAACTATCATATCTGTTGAATTTATTGAAGTAGATACTGTCAGCACCGGTGTGAGAGAAAACACCGTCTAGGATTATTGAAATACCATATTTTTTAGCCTCATCGCAAAGAGTTTTAAAATCTTCATTTGTTCCGAGAAGAGGGTCGATCTTACGGTAATTTGCTGTATTGTATCTGTGATTTTCATGAGATTCAAAAATCGGGTTCAGATATATGCATGTTACGCCTAAGCTTTTCAGGTAGGGAAGCTTTTCTTTTATACCTTCAAGGTCTCCGCCGAAATAGTCGTTGTTCCAGACATGACCTTTTTCATCAGGTTTATAGAAAGGAGTATCTTCCCAGTTTTCACGCAGTATACGATCGTCGGGAATATTTTCATGAAGCTTTCCGCTTTTATAGAAACGGTCAGGGAAGATTTGATACATAATTCCGCCCTTTAAAAAGTCGGGAGTTTCATATTCCTGATTATATACTGTAAGCTGATATAATTCGCCGTTGTTGAGAGTACTTTCGTGACATGAGGACTTCTTGATATAGTTTCTGAAACCGTTATGTTTATATGAAAAATAGTAGTAATGTACTCCTGTATGTCTGGGAGTAAATGTAGTCATATAAACATTATGAGTAGATTCTTCCGTTTCCAGATTCATAGTCAGGAAAGTTTCTTTGCAGCCGGTTCTGAATACGACCAGTATCGGTACCGGTGGAAAATCAAGAACGGTTTCTTTTGGAAGTCTTATACGAAATTCGCAGGGTTCTCCTTTTTTTATTGCACCGAACGGTTTTTTATATCGTTCGTCCCAACTGTCGAATATTTTTTTCATAAGGTTCTCCAATCTAAAAAACAAGGGCTTTTTGCAAGCCCTTGCTCTTTAAAAATATAGTTTATTTTTAATTATAGGCCCCAGATATCCTTTGCATATTCTGTTACAGCTCTGTCAGCTGAGAATATTCCGGCACCGGCGATATTGTTAAGTGACATCTGAGTCCATTTCTTGCTGTCTTTATAGCATTCTGATGAATAAGCCTGAGCTTTTCTATAGGAATCAAAGTCGGCAAGAACCATGTAAGGGTCAGAATTTTTCAGTGAATTTGCAACTTCATTGAAATTACAGCCGTTAATGCCATGGTACATTCTGTCGATACAATTTTTAATAACAGGATTTGATTCATAATATGATTCAGGATTGTAACCTGTTCTTTTAAGGTCGTTGACTTCTTCTGTTTTCATACCGAAGATTATAATATTTTCATCACCTACAGCATCCTTGATTTCGATATTTGCACCGTCAAGAGTACCCAGAGTTATAGCACCGTTAAGCATTAGCTTCATGTTGCCTGTACCGGAAGCTTCTGTACCAGCCAGTGAAATCTGTTCTGAAATATCACTTGCTGGCATAAGTAGCTCTGAAAGCGTAACTCTGTAATCTTCCAGGAAGTATACCGAGAGCTTCTGGCTGATTTTCGGATTCTTTCTTATTTCTTCTGAAATTGCCCAGATAAGTTTTATGATCTGCTTTGCAAGATAGTAACCGGGTGCGGCTTTTGCTGCAAAGATATATGTCTTAGGAACGAAATCAGCGTCCGGATTCTGTAACAGATATTCATAATCGGCAAGAATATTCATTACGTTAAGGTGCTGACGCTTATATTCATGAAGTCTTTTGACCTGAACGTCAAAAATACTGTCAATGTTAATATCAATTTTGCTGTTTTGTTTAACATACTTTGCAAAACGCTCTTTATTGGCACGTTTGATTTTCATAAGCTGTTCAAGAACAGCCGAATCGTTTTCGAATACGCACAGCTTTTTCAGTTCGCTGCCGTCTTTAAGGAACTTATCGCCGATTTTTTCCTTAAGAAGATCGGTGAGTCCGGGATTTGACTGGTAAAGCCATCTTCTGTATGCGATACCGTTTGTTACATTCTTGAATTTTCTTGGAGTATCCATATATTCGTCGTTGAATACACTTTGTTTGATAATTTCAGAATGAAGCTTTGAAACGCCGTTTATGCTGTGAGAAGCAACTACGCACAGTGTAGCCATGTGGATCTGATTATCCTTGATAATAGACATTCTTGTTGTTTTTGAACTGTCTCCGTTGTTGCGTTCCATAAGTCTTGCACAGTAACGGTTATTGATTTCAACTATAATGGAGAAAATTCTCGGAATAATTCTCTTAACAAGATTTACATCCCATTTTTCCAGTGCTTCTGCCATTACGGTATGGTTTGTATAGGCAAAAGTATTTGTTACGATATGCCATGCCTTGTCCCATGTATAGCCGCAGTCGTCCAGAAGAACTCTCATAAGTTCGGGAATTGCAAGGGTAGGGTGGGTATCGTTAATATGAATGGCAACTTTTTCGTGGAGATTATCGAGCGTACCGTAAACTGACATATGGTTATTGACAATATCACCAACAGAAGCCGCACATAAGAAGTACTGCTGACGAAGTCTCAGTGACTTTCCTTCAAGGTGGTTATCATTAGGATAAAGAACTTTTGAAATAGCGTTTGCGGCGGCATTCTGACCGAGTGCCTTTTCGTAGTCTCCCTGATTGAACATAGACATGTCAAAATTAGGAGCCTTTGCAGCCCACAGTCTCAGCACTGATACGCCTTCGCTGTCATGACCGGAAACGTACATATCATAAGGGATAGCGTGTACGGTTGAGTAGTTTACATGTGATAGGTGATGATACTGATTGTCCCAATATTCATGAAGCTCGCCTTCAAAGTGAATGTCAATTGCCATTTCCGGACGTGCATCAAGCCATACTGAACCGCCGGGCAGCCAGTTATCAGGAAGTTCTGTTTGCCAGCCGTCTTCGAGTTTTTGCTTGAAAATACCGTATTCGTAGCAGATAGAATATCCCATAGCAGGAAATGCCTGTGTAGCAAGTGCGTCAAGATAGCATGCCGCAAGGCGTCCCAGACCGCCATTGCCGAGTCCGGCATCAGGTTCGTATTCATATATGTCGTCAAGTCTGATGTCGTATTCCTTGAGCATTTTTTCAACATCCTTAACGATTTCAAGGTTGTAAAGACTGGTTTTCAGGGAACGTCCCATAAGGAATTCCATTGAGAGGTAATAAACTTGTTTTTTGCCGTCGGAATGAACCTTATTAATGAACTTCTGACGTTTTTTCTTTAATTCTTCAACAATTATTGCTGATAACGCCTGATAAATCTGTTTATCGGAAGCCTGACTTGGTTCAACATTAAACTGAAGCTCAAGCTTGTTAAGAAAGTTTTCTTTTATTTTTTTCATATCCGGTTTTTCTACCATTATTATTCTCCTATCCCTTTAATTTAAGCACAGTTTTCATTATACACCTGAACAAACGGCATATTCTTAAACAATATTATACACCAAAATTAAAATTTTTTCAATAGCTGTATATTGTTTTTTTTAATTTAGCTAATATTTAACAACTGAATTACAATTTGCTAAAATAAATTTTATGCAAATCATAAAAAACGCCCTTGTTTATAAGGACGTTTTTGAGGATTTTATTCATGTTTAGGATGGGATTTGTCAATAATTTCATAATCAGTGTATTTATCTGGATTATATTTTTTTATTTCAGGATTACTATTAAAATTTAATTCGTTGAATTTTAAATACGAAATAATATTTCCGTCAGCATCAAAACCGTCATATTTCATCAGCACCCCGGTTTCCTTATCGACGGTAAATTTAAACGTGTAAACACCGAGCTTTTCTTCGGCGTAGTCATTGGTACTGCCTTCGATTACAACGCAGTCTCTGCCGAGAAAAATCGTTTCTCCTGTAATATCCCAATTGTCTTCAACAGTCATAAAGTTAAACGTTAATTCCTGCGGCTGAAGACCTTCACGGGCTGTAGGCGTATTTGTCGGATCTGCCCTGTAAGCATAGCAGTTAATGCCGTCTTCGGCTACTGTAATTCTTTCGTTGTCGGGAATAGGAACCGCTTCTTCAATATTGCATGATCCCAAACCTTTATTTATGAGTTTACGCTCTTTGAAGACTTCATAAAATTCTCCGTTGGAAGAAGAATAATATTCATGAATTTCATTACCCCGTATTGAATATTCATAGGCATCGGCAGTTAAAAGGTTGCAGGCAAATTCTGAAGTTTTCATATCGCCTTCATTGCATATCTCTATACTTCCCTCAGCAGTGTCAAAATAATCTATGGTATTCAGCATTTTAAAGAAAATGCTTTTCTTTGTGATTTCTTCATTATCATTAAGTGAATAGGCAGCAGCATTAGCTTCATCTGCCATGGATTCATTATCTGCGAGTCTGCCGCTGATATCCAGCAGATTTTCTGTTGAAAGTGGAGCGTTAAGAGGTTCTTTTTGAGCATTTTCACCTGATGTTGACGATTTCCATGGAGAAACACATACAAGTCCCACGCCTACAGCACAAACAGCGCTTAAGGAAACTATTGAAGCTAATATTCTTTTGTTCATTTAAAATTCCTCCTTTTAATTAATACGATGGGGTTACATATACGGCGTCTGCACCGGTTTCGTATCCAGAAGAACCGGAAGGACATACATATGCTTCGTTTACTACAAACGCTCCCTGAATCTTATAATTCTTATTAAAGCTTCTTGTATTTACGTAATTCCAGCCGGCGTTTGCCGAATTCTGATTAATAGTTCCAATTTTGTAATATACATCGTCAATATTAACCGAAGCGTAATATTCTGCTCTGGGATCGGTGAATCTAGAATGATTTAAATACGCTTTGATTTCAACTGAAATATTATCTTTTGTAGTAGATACTGTTGGAAAATGGTAATGATAAGAATAACTGGAGTTGTTAGAATTTTGTATTCTAGCATCACTGTAATATAATGATGAAGATGACATGTATTCGCTGAATCCGTAACGAGAATTACTGTAACCAGATACATTTGTATCATTATCAATGAAACGAGGTGTTGATGTAATAGCACTTACTTGAATTGCAGTTATTGAATATATTAAAATACTACAACAAGCAGATAAAACAGCAACAAATTTTTTTATAGTCATTTTTACTCTCCTTTATTATATTTAGTTTTTATAAAAATATACAAGAAATTAATTCCACATATATAATACTACAAATTCCATAAAAAGTCAATACTAAAATAAAATTTTATAATATATATTATTAAAAATATAATATGTTATATATTAATCATTAAAAAATCTGCAGCGCTCTTGACAATCAGTTATTTTTGTGCTGTTCGGTGTATTCATTCTAATTAAAATAATTTCGAAAGTTATTGTCGGAATAAGCAGAAAATTACTTGACAATAATTATAATTTTTATTATGATAAATTTATAAAAGAATTTATTTTATATATGTGTGGAGTGAGGAAATTGAAATCAAAGTATAAAATCTGTATTTATATTATAATATCGTTGTTATCTTTATTTTTTATGCCAAATACTGTTTCTGCTGACCTAGGACCTAAGCCAAGTGTTGAACTGCATATTGAAAATCCTCCTGATGGGTTATATTATGTGGATTTTCTGGTGTCATGTGATGAGCCGCACAATATAGACGATTTTTCATATGAATTGGGACAGCCTGATTACAATAAGAAAATGCTTAAAACATTAATTGATTTTTATGAAGATGGATATTGTGCAAGATTACGAGGAGACTCCGGCGTTGATTTTGGAGTAGTCAAATCTAATGCAGAGCATATTTATGATTTTATCTATATGGTGCCGGAGGAGTTTAAAATTATCATTGTGACAGAGAACTCGCAGGTTATTGTCAGTCCGCTTATTAACCCCAAGGTTTATAATACAGTTATTACGTTTAATGCAGCTAGTGGTACTGCCGAGGAAAGCAAAGCAGTAATTGCGGAGGATTTAGCAAAATCTGTTGGACAAACATTAGTTTTGTTTGTTATAACATGCAGTCTTACGATTTTGACAGAATGGATTGTGTTTCGATGTTTTAAAATTGAAGTAAGGAAAATGTATAATAGGTATAATTCAAGGCTTTTTCGTCTGACTAATGTTGCAACTCAGATTTTTTTGTATATAATGCTTGAAATTTCAGGTTCATTATTTATTCCTGCGGAAATTTTAATTTTTATAGCAGAGGCTTGTATTTTTGAATTGAAAATGAAAGAAACCGGAAAAGCCAATATAATGATCTGCACTTTTATTGCTAATGCGATTAGCTATTTTATTAGTATTCCTTTTACTTATGTTTTACTTTATATAAAAGCATATTAATAATTTCTGAATAACCCTTGACAATCAGTTATCTTTGTGCTATAATGTGTAAAGTGATTTGCCTTTACACCCGTCGGGAGTGATGAAAAAATGGCAAAAAACCTTGATTTTGTTATTTTGCTTGATATTTACGGCAATATGCTGACCGACAGGCAGCGTGATGTAATGGAGCTTTATTACTGGGAAGATCTTTCCCTTGGTGAAATAGCTGAAAGTAATAATATTACAAGACAGGCTGTGAGAGACAGTATTAAGAGAGGCGAAATGACGCTTGCGGAGTTTGAGAAAAAACTCGGACTTGCTGTAAAAATTGTAAAATGCAGAGAATATTTCAATGCTATTTCAGACTGTGCCTGCAATATGAAAAACAGCGGCGCAGATAAGACGGATGAAATAATCAGTCTCGCCGGAATGGGAAAAGAAATATTTTGAAAATGCTGAAAGGAGAGGACTTAATGGCTTTTGAAGGTTTGTCTGAAAAGCTTAATAATGTGTTCAGAAAGCTGAAATCAAGAGGAAAGCTTACGGAATCTGACATAAAGGACGCAATGAGAGAAGTTCGTCTGGCTCTTCTTGAAGCAGACGTAAGTTACAAAGTCGTAAAGGATTTTGTGGCTAAGGTTTCGGAAAAAGCTGTGGGTAATGAAGTTCTGGAAAGTCTTACTCCGGCACAGCAGGTAATAAAAATAGTAAGGGACGAACTGTGCGAGCTGATGGGTGATTCAAATGCACGTATCAACATGCCGTCAAAAGGACCTTGCATTATTATGATGTGCGGTCTACAGGGTTCGGGTAAAACTACTCATTCGGCTAAGCTTGCTAAGCACTTTAAAAAAGAAGGGCACAGACCTTTGTTGGTAGCTTGTGATATTTACCGTCCGGCAGCTATTAATCAGCTGAAGGTCGTTGGCGAAAAGGCTGACGTAAAGGTTTTTGAAATGGGACAGATCAGTCCTGTTGTTATTGCAAAACAGGCTGTAGCTCATGCAAAGGATTACGGTAACGATATTATCATTCTTGATACTGCCGGACGTTTGCATATTGATACCGAGCTTATGGAAGAGCTGCAAAATATTAAGGCGGAAGTAAAGCCTGACGAGATTATGCTTGTCGTTGACGCTATGACCGGTCAGGACGCAGTAAATGTTGCTAAGGCGTTCGATGACGCTCTTGGAATCGACAGCGTTCTTATGTCAAAGCTTGATTCCGATACAAGAGGCGGCGCAGCGCTGTCAGTACTGGCGGTAACGGGTAAGCCGATCAAATTTGTGGGTATGGGCGAAAAGCTTGATGAATTTGAACAGTTCCACCCTGAAAGAATGGCTTCTAGAATTCTCGGCATGGGCGATGTAATGACCCTTATTGAAAAAGCTGAAGATGCAATAAGTCAGAAAGACGCTGAAGCTATGGCAAAGAAACTTCAGGAAAATAAATTTGATATGGACGATCTGCTTGATCAGTTAAGAAATATTAAAAAAATGGGATCAATAAAATCTATAATGTCTATGATTCCCGGAGTCGGAGATAAGCTTAAGGATATTGATGTCGATGATAAACAGTTTGTGCGTATTGAGGCAATGATCACGTCAATGACAAAAGAGGAAAGAGCAAAACCTTCAATTATAAATCCTCAGAGAAAACGCAGGATTGCATCAGGAAGCGGTACTAAAGTCGAAGATGTAAACAGACTTCTCAAGCAGTTTGAACAGATGCAGAAAATGATGAAGCAATTAAACGGCGGTAAGGGAATGAAGAATAAAAAAATGATGAAGCGTCTGGCAGGTATGAACCTTGACAAGCTTCCGCCTATGTAAGCTGATTAATGCATTACCGCATTAACATATATTTATTATTTTTTCCGGAGGTGAAAAAAATGGCAGTTAAAATCAGACTAAGAAGAATGGGCGCTAAGAAAGCTCCTTTTTATCGTATAGTTGTTGCTGATTCAAGATATCCTAGAGACGGCAGATTTATCGAGGAAATCGGTTATTATGATCCTACTAAGGAACCTTCTGTTGTTTCAGTTGATGCTGAAAAGGCAAAGAAGTGGATTGCAGACGGCGCACAGCCTACAGATACTGTTAAGACAATCTTAAAGAAAAACGGTGTGCTTTAATCTGCATTCAGGGCATTGTCGGGCAGGAGTAACGACTCTTGCCTCGTATGGTCCTTTTTTGGAGGAATTTAATGAAAGATTTACTATATGCAATTGTTGAAGACCTTGTTGAAGATAAGGATTCCATTAAAATTACTGAGGACGCACCAAATGAAGAGGGCGTTATTGTTTTACATTTGAATGTTGCTCCGGACGATATGGGAAGAGTTATCGGTAAACAGGGAAGAATTGCTAAGGCAATCCGTACTATTATGCGTGCGGGCGCTGCAAGAAGCAATCTTAAGGTTGCAGTTGAAATTGACTGATATAAAAAGCTGTATAACTTTTAAGGCTTGAATCGTTCTTTTAGGGAATTGATTTGAGCCTTTTTAAGATATTTAATGTTTTACTTATATACGGAGGTATGAACATTTGAAGGAATTTATTGAAACAGGTAAAATTGTTAATATTCACGGACTTCGCGGAGAAGTGAAAATTATGCCTTGGAGTGATGATCCGGATTTTATCTGCGGGTTTGATATTCTTTATTGCGGAAAGGATAAAAAAATATTTGAAATTGAAAGTGCCAGAGTGCATAAGAATATGGTTTTGATAAAATTTAAAGGTATTGACACGCCGGAGTCTGCGAATTTTCTCAGAAACAATATTGTTTATATTGACAGAAATGATGTTGAACTTGAAGAAGGAACATATTTTATTCAGGATCTCATCGGACTGAAAGTGACAGACGCAGATACAAACGAAGAATACGGTACTGTAAGGGACGTTTTTCAAACCGGCGCTAATGATGTGTATGAAGTAAAAAACGGTGAAAGGACTGTTCTTATTCCTGCTATTCCGGACGTTATTGTGAATACTGATTTAGAAAATTCAGTTCTGACGATACGTCCCTTGGAGGGGCTATTTGATGAGGATTGATATTGCGACCCTTTTTCCGGAAATGTGTGAAGCTATCCTGTCTGAGAGCATTGTGGGAAGAGCCAGAAAAAAAGGTGCGTTGGAAATATACTGCCATCAGATAAGGGATTATACAAATGATAAGCACAGGCGTGTTGACGATATTCCTTATGGCGGCGGAATGGGAATGGTTATGCAGGCGGACCCTATTTACAACTGTTACAACGCTGTCTGTGAACAACTGGGAGCAAAACCGCATACAATATATATGACGCCGAAAGGCAGCGTTTTTAATCAAAAAAAAGCTGTACAGCTGGCGCAGCTTGATAATATTTTTCTTTTATGCGGGCATTATGAAGGCGTCGATCAGCGAATTCTGGACAAAATTGTTGATGAGGAAATTTCTATCGGAGACTATGTTCTGACGGGAGGAGAACTGCCGGCAGCTGTGCTTACCGACGCAGTTGCAAGAATGTGCGACGGTGTACTTTCCAGTCCGGAATGCTATCAGGATGAGAGTCATTTCGGAGGATTGCTGGAATATCCCCAGTATACCAGACCTGAAATATGGCAGGAAGAAGCAGTGCCTTCTGTGCTTCTTTCCGGACATCATAAGAATATTGCCGAATGGAGATTGAAAAAAAGTCTTGAAATTACTAAGGAAAAGCGTCCGGATATGTATGAGGCTTATATTAATAATAGTGAAAAATGTCAAAAATAACAGAATTTAACTTGTTGAAACTATACACAAATGAATGTTGAAAATTGTTTATAGTGAATAATTTTAATTAACAACAAAATACGTTAGTTAATATAAACAAATCTTAACCTTTTTAAAATCTTAACATTAATCAAAGCGTAGAAATTTTGCTAAAATAGCCATTTTAGTGTAAATTTCACGTTGACTATATAAAAAATAGCCTGTATAATTTAATCAGCAGATAACAAAATTATATTAAGGGTGGATATGGTTCCATTATTTAAAGATAGGAGAGTTTGTTATGTTTGTTAAAGATGTAATGGTTAAAAATCAGGTTGGTTTACATGCAAGACCTGCAACATTTTTTATTCAGAAAGCTAATGAATTTAAATCATCTATCTGGATCGAAAAGGAAGAACGCAGAGTTAACGCTAAAAGTCTTCTCGGTATCCTTTCACTGGGGATTGTAGGCGGTACCGGTATCAGAATTATTGCTGACGGTTCAGATGAACAGCAGGCAGTAGAATCTTTGGTTGAACTGGTTGAAAGCGGTTTCAGCAACGAAAAATAAATTATCTGTTAAAACAGGGGCGTTACGTTTGTAACGTCCCTGAGCTTATAAATAAATCAGTAATTTGAAATTCCGGATTCATACATATTTTCACAGAATATAGCGTAACCGCGTGTAGGGTCGCTTACAAATACATGAGTGACTGCGCCTATAAGTTTTCCGTTTTGAATAATTGGACTTCCGCTCATTCCCTGAACGATACCGCCTGTTTTTTCCAGAAGTTCTTTATCTGTGATTTTTATAGTCATATTTTTAGTACCACTGTTTTTATAATCGATTTTCTCAATATTTATATCATATTCCTGAGGACCGTTTCCATCAATAGTTGTATATATTGTGGCAGGTCCGGTTTCTATTTCCTGCTTTAATCCCATGGGTATTCCGCCTGAGCTGTCAACAGGCTTAAACATTTCTCCGAATATTCCGTATTTATTATTAAAATATATTGTTCCTGACGACATATCTGATTTAAAAGTACCGTGAAGTTCACCGGGCGAACCGGAATATCCTTTAACGACTTTTGTAATTTCCACGTCAGCTACATCTCCGCTGGATACCGGAATAATTTCACCTGTATCCGAATCGCATACCGGATGACCTAAACCGCCGAATCGGTTTGTATTAGGTTCATAAAACGTTACAGTACCTATTCCCGCAGTACTGTCTCTTACCCACATGCCGGCTTTATAGCTATTATCAGAACATGCCAGAGCTGGCTCTAATAATGACGTTTTCTGTTCATTCTGATGAGTATAAATTATTCTTAAGGAATTTCCGCCGGATTTTGCTACTATATTCTGTATATCCGTATTTGACGTTATTTTTTTCCCGTCAATAGAAATAATAATATCTCCTTCTTTTAATCCGCATTCTTCTGCCGGACATTTCATTCCGGAATCGGTTTTGATTTCTCCCATACCTACAATCATGACGCCTTCCATAAGAAGTTTTATTCCGAAAGGATCTCCTCCGGGAATTAGTATCGGAGTTTCAACTGTGTGGATTTCAACGTCCTTTACAGGAAGCAGTCCGAAAAGCTTCAGACATGCCGTTTCTGATTTTGGATATGTTTGCCCGGCAAATGACGCCAGTGCATTGTCTGATTCGGCTTCAATTGAAAATCTGGTAGAAAGCTCCAGATTATTTCCCTTTGAAACATAAAAGCTATCAGGAAGATTAACAGCATAGTAGCCTATTATAGTGCAGATATTAATAACAAATACGGATACTATGCATATTGCTGATTTTATTATTTTTTTCATTTTTTTGTCCTTTCTTTTATTGTTACGGCGTCTTGTTTTATCGGCTCTTTTTTAATATTGGCTGTTTTAAAACCGTTTATTAAGGCAATTTTCTAACGGTTTATTTAGTAATTTTTATTTTCGATTTATTTTAAGCGAATAATAGTGAAATGCCGGTAATTTTATTGAATCTTCAATGCAAAACAATTCCGGAATAGGAATAAATTTTATGAAAAAAACTGTTCTTGTAACTATATTTTTTTATTTATGACATCAGCTGTTTTTCTTTTATTAAAGAATTATCCTCAGATTACGTCATCTGTATCCTTTTTGTTGTAAATTAAAACGTAAAATTTATTTGAACAACGTAAAAATTTATACTAAATATTTAATTCAAAAATTTTAGATGAATTATTTTTTTTGATGTAAAAACTTATGGACGATGAAAGTTTTTTTATGGGTTTTGTCGTTAAAAATTATGATGTTCACAATTTGTTAACAAGTTTTTTACAAATATATCCAATTTCCGCTAAAAACTTTTAATAATTGCTATTGATTTAAGGGGTTTAATATGTTAATATATGGAAGTAGAAAAAATATGGAGGTAGAACAATATGGTAAATAAAATCAAGGTGTTAATTGGAGACGACAGCGTTGAATACGGTATAACTTGTGCGAGTACGTTAAGAAGTATGGGTATGTATGCTGTAACAAGACCGAAAGATGGAGGGGTTCTGTTTGAGACAATAAAAAATGACAGCCCCGACATAGTTGTAGTTGACGCTATTCTTCCGCACATGGACGCCATAGAACTTATTAAAAAAGTTCAGGCACTAGGCGGAAAGAAGCCTGAGTTTATTGTTACATCCTCTTATGACAACCCGTTTATTGAAAGACAGGTTATGCAAAATGGTGCGGCATATTTTATGCTTAAGCCGTTTGACGTTAATTCACTTGGAGACAGAATTATGTCCTTGATTCAAGGAACAGCAGCAGACGCTAATGAAAAAGAATGTCAGGATATGGAAGTTGTTGTAACAGAAGTTATTCATCAGCTCGGCGTTCCTGCACATATTAAGGGTTATCATTACTTAAGAGAAGCTATTTTGTCATCGTTGGAAGACAAGGAACTGCTTGAAAGCGTTACTAAAATGCTGTATCCGACTGTTGCTAAAAAATTTGACACTACTTCGTCAAGAGTTGAAAGAGCAATCAGACATGCCATTGAAATTGCCTGGGACAGAGGCAATCTGGATACTCTTAATTCGTTTTTTGGTTATACTGTTAATACATGTAAGGGAAAACCTACTAATTCTGAATTCATTGCTCTTATAACAGACAAGCTGAGATTACAGTACAAACCGGTTTTAAAAAGAGCATAAGTACTTGTAATATTTCTGATTTTGTGATAATATTGTTTATTATACCCTTATATTAAATGATTATCAGAAAGGAAGAATTTTATGGGTTTTGTTAAAACGGATATATACGATTTGCAGTTTAATCCTTACAAGCTTATCGGTAAGGACTGGTTTCTTCTTACCAGCGGAAACAAGTCTGAATACAATACCATGACCGCTTCGTGGGGACAGACGGGAGTTCTCTGGAATATGCCTGTGTTTACAACAGTGGTACGTTCCAATCGAAAGACATTTGAGCTTATTGAAAAAAATGAATTTTTTACAATCTCGTTTTTCAGTGAAAAATACAGAAGCGCACTCAGCTTCTGCGGTTCGCATTCCGGAAGAGATTGCGATAAGGCAAAGGAAACAGGTCTGACACCGTGCGAAATTGATGGAACTACTGCTTTTGAAGAAGCAGATATGGTATTCGTTTGCAGAAAAATTTATACTAAGGATATGGAAGAAAACGACTTTACTGATAAGAGTCTGTTGAAATTCTATGAAAGTGATCCGTTTCATAAGGCATTTATCGGCGAAATTGTTAGTGTTTACCAAAAAAAGTGAATGGAAAATTCCTGCGCATTTACCCGCAGGAATTTTTTTATTGACAAATAATAAAACTAATGGTAAAATATTAATTAATTAATTATGAAAGGATGACTGTTATTTTGAAATATTTTGAAATGGCAAGGAAATTTTTGAGTTCTTTTACAGCTTTGCTATGTATTGCATGTGTTTTGACTATAGGACAACCTTTAAGCGTTAATGCGGAAATTTATGGAAAAGAAATTACTTATGGATATTTAACTTATCAGACAGTTGATGAAAATGAAGACGGAATGTTTGATTATATACAAATAACCGGTTGTGATAAGTTGATTACTGAAGTTGAAATTCCAAGTGAAATTAATGGGGTACCTGTTACAACAATTAGATATGGCGCTTTTTTTAGTTGTTCGATAAAAAGTATAACAATACCTAACACTATTACAAGTATCGGAGATGATGCTTTTTTTCGTTGTGAAAATTTATCCAATGTAAAGTTAGGAAACAATGTTTTAAGTATAGGAGATAATGCATTTGCCTGTTGTAAAAATATTTCAAATATTAACATTCCTGATTGTGTTGTAAGTATTGGAAAAAATGCATTTTATAGCTGTAGTCTGACCGATATTACACTTCCTGACAGTGTTGCAAGTATAGGAAGAGAAGCTTTTTCTAATTGTGAAAATTTATTAAATATAAATGTGGCAAAAAATAATATGAATTATAGCAGTATAGATGGTATATTATTTAATAAGGAGCATACTGAGTTGATTTTATATCCTTGTAGTAAAAGTAATGTAAAATATGTAATTCCAAACAGTGTTACAAGTATAGCAAATGATGCCTTCTATAATTGCACTAATCTTGAAAGTATTGTGATTCCTAAAAATGTTCATAAAATTGGAGATACTGCATTTGGAAGTTGTGATAATTTGTTAAGTATAACAATAGAAAATTCATCATGCATAATATATGATTCTACATACACTATATACACTGGAATGAATGGTAATGGATTTTATTTTAACGGAACAATATATGGTTATGAAAATTCAACCGCAGAGTCTTATGCTAAAAAGTATAAAAAAAACTTTGCTGTAATCGATTCTGAATCGGAATTTATTTTGGGCGATGCCAACGGCGACGGTCATCTTCGTGCAAGCGACGCAGCATTTATTGCAAAAGCATTGGCAGAAGCGTCAATTAACGGTAAAAAAATAACGGTTGAAGATTATCCCGCAGCAGATTTTAATCAGGACGGTAAAGTAACAGCTGCTGACGCAGCCGCCATTGCTAAATATCTGGCAGAACTAAGTATTAAAAAGTAAAAAAGCGGACTAAAAAGTCCGCTTTTATTTTATATTCTGTATTTAATTCGGGAGAACTGAAATCTTATTTTTATAAGTTCTTTTCATTAGAATGCATGCGATAAATGCTGAAACAATTTCCGCTATGGGAAACGTTATCCATACAAGCCATGAGCTGCCTGAAAAGTGAATTATAATATATGAGAATATCCATGCTACCGGAAGAATAAATAAAAACTGTCGGCAAATTGATACTACAAGCGATTCTATGCCGCTGTCGAGAGCTTGAAAAATGCCTTGAAATGCAATATTTGCTCCGGCAAAAATAAAGCTTATAGATATAATTCTTATTGCGTAAATACACATTTGGCGAGTTTCTCCGGACAGTCCGAATATATCCGATAATAAAACCGCAAATATTTCAAGCAATACAAGTCCGGCAATCATTATTACAAAAGCATAAATCATTTCGTATTTTATTCCGGCTTTAATACGTGATTTGCTTTTCATACCGTAGTTAAATGAAATAACAGGCGTGATTGCGTCCCTTAGTCCGAATGCGGCAAATAGAATAAACTGCTGTATCTTATAGTACAGACCGTATGCGGTGACCATAGATGTACTGATACTGCCTAAAATTATATTCATACCATAAGTCATGACAGACATAAGCGCCTGAGCAATTATGGCCGGAAGTCCTATGGAATATATTTCTTTTATAATTTCCGCTGACGGATAAAGATATTTAAAATTATTTGAAATTTCTTTATTGAATTTTAAGTGGAATATCAGCGCTAGTGCAAATGAAACACACTGACCGATAACAGTTGCATAAGCAGCACCTTTGACACCTAGTTTTGGACAGCCGAATAAACCGTAAATCATGATAGGGTCAAGTACTATATTTGTCAAAGCGCCGCCGATTTGCGCAATAGTCGAAAATATAGAGCGTCCTGTGGATTGAAGCAGTTTTTCAAAAATAGCAAAAAATACACATCCTATGGAAAAGATACAGCAAATTCTCAGGTAACTTACTGCCATTTGTGTTATTTTAGGATCTGACGTCTGGGATTTGATGTATGGCTCTGTTCCGAATATTCCGAAAAGTATAAATAACGCAAATATTATAATTCCAAGAAATATAGAATTTCCGGCAGTTTTACTTACTTTTTCATTGTCGCCTTGTCCCAGAGATTTAGACAGCAGTGCATTTGCTCCGACGCCTGTTCCTATACTGAATGCAATCATAAGCATTTGTACAGGAAATGCCAATGTCAGTGCATTCAGAGCAGCTTCACCGTCTGATTTCATATTTGATACAAATGCACTATCTACAATGTTATAAACCGCTTGAAATACCATAGATACTATCATAGGAATTCCCATGGAAAGAATTAATTTTTTTACCGGAACGGTTCCCATTTTGTTCATTTTCTTCTCATTGTTCATATTAACTCTCCGTTTCTGAAAAATCCGTGCAAACACAAAAAAGACGTAAATCCAAACCTGGATTTACGCCTTTTGCTACTCGGTATTTAAATTATATCAAAAGTTTTTTTGAAAGTCAATATTTTTATTAGCACAATTTTTACTGACTTTATTTTTGAAAAATTTGTGAAAATTGTTGTAAAAAATACAAAAATAAGTTATAATTATTCTATATATTTTTTATAAGGAGATGATAAATATGCCGAAAATGTCTCCTCCGCATATAAGCGGAACACTGAGAAAATTTGCTTTGAGAGTACCGGAAGTAATTAAGGAATGCAGCGGTATTATTGTATTCGGCAAAAAAATTCAGTCATTGGTTTTTACAACGGATATCTGTATTATAAGAAATGTCAATGCGGATGCCGTTATAGCTGTATATCCTTTTACTCCTCAGCCTATAATTACTCAGGCGGTTATGCTTGCGGCTGATATTCCGGTATTTGCAGGTGTAGGCGGTGGTCTTACCAGCGGAAACAGAGTGCTGAATCTTGCGCATTATGCAGAGATGCAAGGTGCTACAGGCGTTGTTGTTAATGCTCCTACGTCTAATGATATTATTCAGAAGGTCAGCAATCAAATTGACATTCCTCTAATTGTTACTGTTGTTAACGATAATGTTGACTTTAAAGAGCGTATTGACGCCGGAACGACTATTTTTAATGTGTCTGCTGCTAAGGATACGGCAAATGTGGTAAGAAAAATCAGGAGGGAATTTCCTGACTTTCCTATCATTGCAACCGGTGGTCCTACCGATGATTCCATTCTGGAAACTATTGATGCAGGCGCTAATGCAATTACTTGGACTCCTCCCTCAAACGGCGAGGTTTTTAAGGACATTATGGAAGCTTACCGTCAGGGAAAACCGCATCCGTAATGCATATATACATAAATCATGTATAAAATATGCATAAATAAAAAATCTATGCATATTTATACAAAAAAGTACTTGACATTTGTGTATAAAGGTGTATAATAAGATTAATGACTTTAGAAAATATAAATCGGGGGTATACCATTATGAATAAACCAGCAGCAAAAAAAGAAATTAAAAAGGTCGTTTTAGCTTACTCAGGCGGGCTTGATACTTCTATTATCATTCCGTGGCTGAAAGAAAATTACAATAACTGCGAGGTTATTGCAGTTTCCGGTGACGTGGGTCAGGCAAGCGAGCTTGAAGGTCTTGAAGAAAAGGCTCTTAAGACCGGCGCTTCAAAGCTTTACATTGAACACCTTACTGAAGAATTTATTACAGATTACGTTTTCCCGACTGTTCAGGCAGGCGCAATCTATGAAAACAGATATATGCTCGGCACATCTTTTGCACGTCCTATAATCGCTAAGAGAATCGCTGAAATCGCTATTGCCGAAGGCGCTGACGCTATTTGTCACGGCTGTACAGGCAAGGGCAACGATCAGGTGCGTTTTGAACTTGCTATCAAGGCTTTTGCTCCTGATATGGAAATTATTGCTCCATGGAGAATCTGGGATCTTAAATCAAGAGACGAGGAAATTGAGTATGCTGAAGCTCACAATATTCCGCTCAAGATAAACCGTGAGACAAATTACTCAAAGGACAAAAACATCTGGCATCTTTCACATGAAGGTCTTGATCTTGAGGATCCTGCAAATGAACCTCAGTATGAAAAGGAAGGCTTCCTTGAAATGGGCGTTTCTCCTATTCAGGCTCCTGACAAGCCTACTTACGTTACTATTCATTTTGAGCAGGGCGTTCCTACAGCTATCGACGGCAAGGAAATGGGCGCTGTTGAACTGGTAGAAACACTTAATAAATTAGGCGGCGAAAACGGTATCGGTCTTGCTGATCTGGTAGAGAACCGTCTTGTTGGCATGAAGTCAAGAGGCGTTTATGAAACTCCGGGCGGCGCTATTCTCTATCATGCTCATGAGGTTCTGGAAACTATTACAATTGACAAGGAAACTGCAAGAATGAAGCAGTATATCGGCATTAAGTTTGCTGATATCGTTTACAACGGTCAGTGGTATACTCCTCTTCGTGAAGCACTCAGTGCATTTGTAACAGAAACTCAGAAAACTGTTACAGGCGATGTTAAGCTTAAGCTTTACAAGGGTAACATTATTAATGCCGGCGTTACTTCACCATATACTCTTTATGATGAAGAAGTTGCTACATTTGATGCTGATGAGGTTTATGACCAGACTGACAGTGCAGGATTTATCAATCTTTTCGGTCTGCCTATCAAGGTTAAGGCGAAGCTTGATCAGAAAAGAAACAACAAGTAATTTAAATTAAAATCTTGTGGGCGGACATATTCTGTTCGCCCCTATGTGCTTATTGACATATATTGAAAGGATTTACCGATATGGCAGATAAAATGTGGGCGGGAAGATTTTCAAAGGAAGTTGACGAAACTGTAAACGCTTTTAATTCGTCCATTTCTTTTGACGGAAGAATGTACCGTCATGACATACAGGGAAGTATTGCTCATGCAACAATGCTTGGGCAGTGCGGAATTATTTCAAAGTCTGACAGTGAAAAAATCATTGACGGACTTAAAGGAATACTTACAGATATTGAAAACGGCAGTCTTGAAATGGATATGACCGCTGAAGATATTCATATGTTTATTGAAGCTGAACTGACTAAGCGTCTGGGTGATGTGGGAAAAAGACTTCATACTTCCCGTTCGAGAAACGATCAGGTGGCTCTTGATATACGTCTTTATCTGAAAGATGAAATAAAGGAAATAAAAGCTCTGGTTCTTAAGCTTGCTGATGTACTATGCAATATGGCTCAAAAGCATACTGAAACCGTTATGCCCGGATATACTCATCTTCAGAGAGCGCAGCCTGTTACTTTAGGTCATCATCTTATGGCTTATGCTCAGATGTTTTTAAGAGATCTGGGACGTATTGAGGATACCTTAAAAAGAATGAATGAATGTCCTCTGGGCAGTTGTGCTCTTGCCGGTACTACTTATGCTATTGACAGAAATATGACGGCAGAAGCGCTTGGTTTTGACAGACCTATGGTTAACAGTCTGGACGGAGTTTCGGACAGAGATTTTTGCGTTGAACTAGGGTGTGCTATTTCTCTGATCATGACACATCTTTCAAGATTTTCAGAAGAAATAATTATGTGGTGCTCATGGGAATTTAAATTTATAGAGCTTGACGACGCTTACGCTACAGGTTCTTCAATTATGCCGCAGAAGAAAAATCCTGATATAACTGAGCTTATAAGAGGTAAAGCAGGACGTGTTAACGGTAATCTGATGACTTTGCTTTCCATGCTAAAAGGTCTGCCGCTGGCATACAACAAAGACATGCAGGAAGACAAGGAAGCAATATTTGATTCTGTGGACAACGTAAAGCTTTGTCTTAAGACTTTTATTCCTATGATCGAAACTATGAGAGTAAACAAAGACAAAATGAGAGCAGCTGCCGCCGGCGGATTTATTAATGCTACTGATTGTGCTGACTATCTGGTAAAACATGGTATGCCTTTTAGGGATGCTTACAAGATTACTGGCAGACTTGTTGCGGAATGTATTGACAAGGGACTGACTCTGGAAACGCTTCCTCTTGAAAGCTACAGGGAATTATCTGAACTTTTTGAAGATGATATTTACACGGCTATCAGTCTGGAAACATGTGTTAGGGAAAGGAAATCTTTCGGTGGTCCTGCACCTGAATCAGTAATAAAGCAGATTGAAATAACAAAAAAACAACTGGGTGCATATTATGAGTAAAAAACATGTTGTATTTATTGTGTTACTGACTGTTGCTGCAATGCTGGTATGGATCCTCGGTGAAATCCTTATTATAGCAGTACTGAAACTCGGCGGCAAGGCTTCGATCATCTGGAGCATTATTATGATCTTGGTTATAATAGCTATCAGTATGTGGCGGTGTTTTAAAGACGAAAGCGGAAAAAACAGCAGAAAATGGTAAATGAATTGGAGAGATAAATGGCAGTAAAAGTTTATATTGACGGTCAGGAAGGTACTACAGGTCTGAAAATTCTTGAACGTTTTGAAGGTCGAAATGATATTGAACTTTTAAAAATAGATGAAGATAAAAGAAAGGACATAAACGAGCGTAAAAAGTTTATAAACGCTTCTGATTTTACTTTTTTATGTCTGCCTGATAAGGCGGCCGTTGAGGCAGTTTCTCTTGTGGAAAATGATAATGTAAGAATTATTGATGCTTCAACTGCTCACAGAACAAATCCGGATTGGGCATACGGTTTTCCGGAGCTTTCTCCAGAGCATAGGGAAAAAATCAGAACTTCAAAAAGAGTAGCAAATCCCGGGTGCTATGCAAGCGGATTTATATCAATATGCTATCCTCTTGTTAAAGCAGGCATAATTCCGCAGTTTTATCCTGTTTTTGCTTATGCTACCTCCGGTTACAGCGGTGCGGGGAAGAAAGCTATTGCCGCTTATGAAAGTAATGACAAACCAGCAGAGCTTTTGAGCCCTAGGCAGTATGCGCTGAATATGAACCACAAACACCTTCCGGAAATGCAGAAGATATCAGGTCTTGCTTACAAGCCGATGTTTAATCCGATCGTTGACAACTATTACAGCGGAATGGTTGTTTCAATTCCTTTACAGGGCAGACTGCTTCAGAAAAAATATACTCCCGAACAGGTAAGAGAAGCGCTGTATGAAAATTACAGGGATTCAAATTTTATAGAAGTAAAACCTGCGGGCAGCGAATGTGTTCCGGATGGATTTTTAACGTCAAACGGTCTTAGCGGCAGCAATAAAATGGAAATATACGTTTTCGGTGACAGCGAACAGATGCTGTTATGCTCAAGACTTGACAATCTCGGAAAAGGCGCTTCGGGTGCGGCAGTTCAGTGCCTGAATATTATGATGGGTATTGATGAAACTACAGGGTTATTATAAAGGATAAATGTTATGATTAATAAAGTTGAATTTGAGGGATTTAAATATATTGACGGCGGAGTGTGCGCCGCACAAGGCTTTAAGGCTAACGGTATACAGTGCGGTTTGGCACACAAGCCTTTAACTGACACGGAAAAAAATACGGCAGAATCTAACAATGCTTTGCCTTCCGCCAAAAAGAAGAATGATCTTGCCGTAATTATTGCAGATAAGGAATGTACTGCGGCGGCTGTATACACAACTAATAAGGTAAAGGGTGCTCCTATTCAGGTTACGAAAAGCAATATTGCAGACGGAAAAGCAAGAGGGGTCATTGTAAACTCTGTAAATGCTAATACATGTAATGCGGACGGAGTTGAAAAGGCTGAAAAAATGTGTGAGCTTGTCTCTGATCAATTTGGTCTTAAGCCATCTGATTTTATTGTGGCATCAACCGGCGTTATTGGGCAGGTTCTTCCAATTGAACCTATTGAAAAGGGTATGCCTGAGCTTTGCAGGGGTGTAAGCTACGAGGGAAACAGTGCGGCAGTTGAGGCTATTATGACAACTGACACTATGCCTAAGGAAGTGGCTGTTGAATTTGAAATAAATGGTAAAAAATGCGTTATGGGCGGTATGCTTAAGGGCAGCGGTATGATTCATCCGAATATGGCGACTACGCTTTCTTTCATTACCACTGACGCTGCAATTTCTCCGGAATATCTTCAGCGTGCTTTAAGCGATGTAGTAAAAACAACGCTTAATATGGTAAGCGTTGACGGAGATCAGTCTACAAACGATATGTGCTGTGTTATGGCAAACGGTCTTTCGGGTATTGATGAAATATGTTCAGAAAATGAAAGCTTTGCCGTATTTGAAAACGCTCTTTACGTTGTTATGGTAAATCTTGCGAGAATGATGGCTAGGGACGGCGAAGGTGCTACAAAGCTTATTGAATGTGTATGCGCAGGAGCTGACGATATTAAAACTGCTCAGACAATTGCCAAATCGGTTATTACTTCAAGTCTTTTTAAAGCGGCTATGTTCGGTGAGGACGCCAACTGGGGAAGAATACTATGTGCTGTAGGATATGCAGACGCTGATTTTGACATAAACAAGGTCGATGTTTATCTGGCGTCAAATGCCGGAAAAATTGCCGTATGTAAAAGTGGTGCGGGAGTGGATTTCTCAGAAGATGAAGCTAAAAAAATTCTTATGGAAGAAGAAATTACAGTATTTATTAATATTGGCGACGGCGAATGCACGGCAGCTGCTTGGGGATGTGACTTGACTTATGATTATGTTAAAATCAATGGGGATTACAGGAGTTAAAAATGGAAATTTCTAATAATATTCGTGCGAAAGTGCTGATCGACGCACTTCCTTATATACAAAAATACAATGATAAAATTGTAGTTGTAAAATACGGCGGAAACGCTATGACTAATGACGAGCTTAAGCAGGCGGTCATGAGCGATATAGTTCTGCTTTCACTTGTGGGAATCAAAGTTGTTCTTGTACATGGCGGAGGTCCGGAAATAAGCGACACTCTTAAAAGACTTGGTATTGAAAGCAGATTTATTAACGGTCTGAGATATACTGACAAGGAAACTATCGATGTTGTAAAAATGGTACTTGCCGGAAAGGTCAACAAGGAGTTGGTAGCTCTTTTGGCAGAACATAAAGGTACGGCTGTAGGTCTTTGCGGTATTGACGGGAAAATGCTTACCGCTGAGCGTGCCGAGGGAGAAAACGGTGAAGATCTGGGATATGTAGGCAATATTACTAGAGTTAATGTAAAGCCTATTATGGATACTCTAAACAATGGTTGTATTCCTGTTATTGCAACTGTTGCGAGCGGAACTGACGGAAGCACATATAATGTTAATGCAGATACTGCCGCTTCAAGAATTGCAGCTGAGCTTGGTGCTGAAAATCTTATCCTTATGACTGATATTGCAGGACTTCTCAGAAACAAGGAAGATCCTAATACATTGATACCTTTTGTTAATGTCAGTGAAGTCCCGTTTATGAAACGTCAGGGGATTATTTCCGGAGGTATGATCCCTAAGATCGACTGCTGTGTTGAAGCTGTCAGACGAGGTGTTAAGAAAACTTCAATTATTGACGGAAGAGTTCCTCACTCAATTCTTATTGAAATTCTTTCTAAGGCCGGTATAGGTACTCAGTTTAAGTAGTATGGAGAAATTTATTCTTTTTTTTCCGGTTATTATCGGAGTGATTCTGGATGTAATTGGTGGATTTCTGTATTTTAAACGTAAAAAATTTGGAATACACGTTATAGGAACTGTTACAGGAATTGCCAAATCACAAACGAAATATGCTGGTGTTAAGGTAACTACGGAAGCGCCTATTGTAGAATACCAGGTGTCGGGGCAGTCTTATACTGCTGCATCTGCAAAGTTTTACCCTGAGGGTACAACTGTTTTTAAAAAGGGGAACAGCATTCCTATTAGAGTAAATCAAAAAAACTATAGGAGCTTTGTGCCGGAAGAAAATGGCAGCACGGCAGAGAAAATTCTTTTTTCCTGCGGTACTTTTATGATCATCGCATTTTGTATTATGTATTTTAGATATTATTGACAAGGGGAGTGTAAAAAAATGAGTACTATTGAAAAGTTTGATGATAATGTTATGCATACCTACGGTCGTTTCGGCGTAGTTTTGGATAAGGGAGAAAAGAGAACTTGCATTGATGAAAACGGTAAATCGTACATAGATTTCGGAAGCGGTATAGGATGCAATTCTCTCGGTTTCTGCGATGAAGAATGGGCAGATGCTGTATGCAGTCAGGTTAGATCTATTCAGCATACTTCTAACTATTATTATACAAAGGTACAGGCGGATTTTGCGGAGAAATTGTGTAGGGTTACAGGATATTCAAAAGTGTTTTTCGGAAATTCAGGTGCTGAGGCAAATGAATGCGCTGTCAAGCTTGCAAGAAAATACAGCTTTGATAAGTACGGCAAGGGACGTCATAATATTATTACTCTTGTCAATTCTTTTCATGGAAGAACTCTATGTACTCTTTCTGCAACCGGTCAGGACAGTTTTCACAACTACTTTTTCCCATTCGTTGAAGGCTTTATAAATGCAAAAGCTAATGATATTGACGACTTAAAATCAAAGCTTGACAATGTGTGTGCAGTAATGCTTGAATTTGTTCAGGGAGAGGGCGGTGTGATCGCTCTGGATAAGGAATATGTAAAACAGGTGGCTGAAATTTGCCGTGAAAAGGATATTTTACTAATTGCCGACGAGGTTCAGACTGGCGTCGGCAGAACAGGCAAATTTCTTGCGTCTGAGCATTACGGCGTAAAGCCGGACGTTACTACCCTTGCAAAGGGGCTTGCAGGAGGCGTACCAGTGGGAGCGTGTCTGGCGGCTGAAAAATGTTCAGAGGTGCTTACTAAGGGTACTCATGGTTCTACATTTGGTGGTAATCCTATGGCATGTGCCGGCGGCGAGGTTGTTATTGACAAGGTTACTGCTGACGGTTTTTTGGAAGATGTGACCGCTAAGGGACATTATTTTAAAGAAAAGCTGGAAAAAATGAATGAAGTGGAAAGTGTAAGCGGTCTTGGAATGATGATTGGAATTACTCTGAAAAATAAAAAGGCGGCAGACGTTGCTGCAAAAGCTATTGACGAGGGACTTATGCTGTTGACCGCAAAAGAAAAAGTAAGGCTTTTGCCTCCGCTTAATATTACTTATGATGAAATTGACAAGGGACTTGAAATATTTGAAAAGATATTAAATTCATAAAAAATATAAGGTTAGGTGAACTGAGATGAAACATTTACTGAAAATGCTCGACCTGAGCAAAGAAGAAATAATTGATATTTTAAATCTGGCGGATCAGTTGAAATATGAATTAAAGCATGGTATTCCGCACCCGCATTTGAAAGGAAAGTCATTGGGAATGATTTTTCAGAAAGCTTCTACACGTACCCGTGTTTCCTTTGAAACCGGTATGTATCAGCTGGGAGGATACCCGTTGTTTCTGTCTGCAAGCGAATTGCAAATAGGCAGGGGAGAGCCTGTTCAGGATACTGCACGTGTACTTTCTCGTTACATTGACGGTATCATGATTCGTACGTTTGACCAAAAAGAAGTTGAAGATCTTGCGCAGTACGGTAACATTCCCATCATTAACGGTCTGACTGACTTTTCACACCCTTGTCAGGTACTTGCCGACCTTATGACTATACGTGAATTTAAGGGCAGTTTTGATGGTCTGAAAATGTGTTACATCGGCGATGGCAACAATATGGCTAATTCCCTTATTGTAGGCGGTCTGAAAGTTGGTATGACTGTTTCTGCGGCTACTCCTGAAAATTACCGTCCGGCTAAGGAAGTAATGGATTTTGCAGCAGATTTTGACTGCTTTACAATTACTGACGACCCTAAAAAAGCAGCTGAAAATGCTGATATCGTTCTTACAGACGTATGGGCTTCCATGGGTCAGGAAAGCGAAGCTGAGCAGCGTAAAAAAGCGTTTGAGGGTTATCAGATAAATGATACAATAATGGCTCTTGCCAATAAAGACGCTCTTGTTATGCATTGTCTGCCTGCGCACCGTGAAGAGGAAATAACGGGCAAGGTGTTTGAAGAACATGCCAAAGAAATCTTTGAAGAGGCTGAAAACCGTCTTCATGCACAAAAGGCTGTTATGGTCAAGCTGATGGGTTAATTTTTATGCATCATGTACTATTTTAAAATAATTTTAAATGTTATTATAATTATATTTGCAACGATATCTAGTATGCCGTATATAAATAATTTTCTTATATACAGAAAAATAAATCGCAATGGTCAAATGGTCATGGCAGAAATCATTGAGAAGAATGTAAAAAGATTCAGAACCCAAAATAGTAATTACGATGAATATGAGTATTACTATAAAGTGTCATATGATGTGGATGGAGAGCTTTATCAGCAATGGCTTTCGGCTTCTTTGTCATATAATTACTATGTTGGAAGTATGATAAGGGTGTATTATAATAAAGAATGTCCGGAAGAATGTATGGTTCTGGATGAAACTCAAGATAGGATTGTTCCATATAGATTTATTTTTTCTTTACTTTGTATTGTTATTTGTATTTTGGCAATAATTCAGGATAGCGATAGTTAAGATGTTTTTGGCACTAGATAATCTAGTAATGCAAATATTGTAAATGGAAAAAGAAAACCAAAAACTAAATCAAATTGAATAAGATAGTGAAACGGAGTACAAAAATAATATGTACTCCGTTTTTACTGGACTTGTACAGATTCTCTTTCAGCTGCGTTTCGGACATTCCTGTAGCTTACAATATCGTCCTCACCCTGCGAAGCTTTCAAAATATCGAATCATATTCACCATTTCCTTTTATTTGGGTATAAAAAGCGGTTAAGTTTTTTAAACCTAACCGCCTGCATTGACATATTTATTTTTGGTTCTTGACTGATCTCCTGACCGAAAAATTCTGTATTTATGGTGTAATTTGATAAGAATCTGACCTTGATTTTTCACCGTCAGAGCAACAAAAAAAGCCCGTAGCTACGGGCTTTGCGGACTATTCATCTATTTTATAATCACAATATGGTGCCGCTGACCGGACTTGAACCGGTACGGATGTTACTCCGAGGGATTTTAAGTCCCTTGTGTCTGCCTATTCCACCACAGCGGCAATGATTATATTATACATTAAATATTAATAGAAGTCAATACGGCAAAATATATTTTAATAATTTAACAAAAGTGACTGAATTTTAAACAGCATTTAATAAATTATATTATAATTTATTAAATGCTGAAATTTTATTTTGCGTAAATCTGGTCGTCATACTTATAAAGAATAAGCGTGACATTTAAATTGCCGTTTAAAGTACGTATTGAGTCTATAAATTTTTTTTGATCCACATCATTTTTTAATTCGATACTGTAAACCAAGTCAAACAGCGTACCAAAATCCACAGTTTTAACTCTTTTAAGACGCCACGAAACCGTATTAGCATTCAGAACGTTATCAAATAATCCCTGATAATTAAGATTTTCCGGCACCGTAATTTTAAGAGTCATGGAAGATGTTTTAGGAGCACCGTATTTAATGGTATTAAGAACCAAAATAAACGCACTAAGAATTATGATAAAGATTACTGCAAAAGCAATATAACCAAGTCCGCAGCTTACGCCTACTGCCATTGAAAAGAAAATATAAGCAATATCTTTAGGATCGCCCGGAACGCTTCTGAATCTTACCAATGAGAAAGCTCCTGCCAGACCTAAAGCTTTAGAAGTATCGTTAATCAGCAATATGATAAGCGATACGATACCGGGAAGCATTATAATTGACATAACATAGCTCTGACTGTAAGATTCTTTTCTATGTGTCAGTATGTAAACTATACTAATTAAGATTCCAAATATAACGGAAGAAATTATACAAATTAAGAAAGTACCTAATCCTGTTGTACCATTTAATATTGAATTAAAAATATCAGGCATAAATATTAACTCCTTTTTCATGATTTATTTTATCTCTTACATAATTCTGATACGCCTTTCTGTACTTGGAAAAACTGGTCTTATAAATTTCAAGATGGGAAAGTTCTTCGCTTAACCAGATAGGGATAGAATCGGTAATTTTTATTTCCATAAGACGTTGATCTGGTCTGATAATCTGCCTGCCGTAGCATTCCTTGCCAAGAGTTAAATCATAACGTCTGTCAGTAATATTTCTGTCAAATGTCAGCCGGAAATCCTTATCTTCCTTACCGAAAAACGCCATACGCTGATTGCTTATATATTGTGCCGGTACAATAGAGTAGTTTTGTTTGAATACGTCAATTTCGTCCAGTACCTGATTAGTCATGAATTTATCTGATTTAGGTCTGATTCCGGTTTTAAGATAAATTTCAGATTCCTTTAAGGTCATTGCTGCACGTCTTTTAGTAACGATACCGCCGATTTTTTTCTTAATTTCAATAAAGACTTTATCGTCTGAATGGGCAGGAGAATAATAGCTTCTTACTCTCAGTTTTTCTTTATAGTATGGTTTGGAAAGAGATTCTCTTATTAAAAAGCTGTCATTGGTATCATAATAAATATTAAAGATACCATATTCTTTTCCGCCGACACAGTATTCGTCCGGATTCATATATAAATCAATTGTATTAAGTAATTCATTAAATTGATTTATATTAAGAAGAAATTTTATTTCTTTTCTTTTAAAAGTTTTAATTGCCATTGTGCACCTGAGATTTCAGGATTTCCTCCTTTCGATTATCTTGATTATATAATATAAAAAGTTTCTTAAATTAATCTTAAATTTGTAGAATTTTATAAATTGTTGAACTACATAGTACTAAGAAAATAAAATTTTATTAATAAGTTTAAGATTAATTTAAGATAAGTAATTTAAAATAAAATCATCATATGTTGAAAGAATATTTTAATTAAAGGAGAGGATCATAATGCTAAGAATAAAAACACTTCGCAAAGCGCTGTCAGCTTTAATGGCAGCAGCGGTAGCAGCCGTAGGTATCGGGTTGAATGCAGAAATTTTTTCTGCTAAAAATACGGTTTCAGCCGCAATTTTAGGCGATTTGAATTCAGACGGTATAGTAAATGCCAATGATGTAAATGTTTTACAGAATTATCTTATAAAAAAATCTGGAGAATTATCAGATATATCATTGGATTTAAACAATGATAATACGGTTAATGTATTTGATTTAATAAAGCTTAAAAGAATAGCAATCAGCACATCAGCATCAGATGTGAATTATATTCATCTCAATGAGAGTTATATTTCAGTTGAGGGAAGTAATATGGAGCTCAGCGAAAATAAAAACGTGGTCACAATTACTTCCGGCGGTACATATTATATTGACGGAACATTAACAGACGGTCAGATATATGTAAATGCTTCCGACACTGACAGAGTATCGCTTGTATTAAACGGTGTAAATGTTACTTGCTCGACAAATTCGCCGATTTATGTGGTAAATGCTGACGAAACAGTTATTAGTCTGGCTGCGGGAACAGAAAATATCCTCAATGATACTGAAGTATACACAGATGCTGAGGCTGATTCGACCATTTATTCTAAGGACGATCTTGTCATTAACGGCAGCGGATCTCTTACAGTAAATTCTAATTATTTGTATTCAATTACAAGTAATGATGATTTGAGGATCATAAACGGAAATATAAAAGTTAATCATAACAGTGTAGATTCTTCCGGCGCTGCTGTAAAGGGCAAAAATTCAGTAGTTATAAATGGGGGAAATCTGAAAGTTACTTGTGCGGCTGATGATACTGATACGGGAGCTGACGGAATCATTTCAAATAACGGAGCAGATTCTTCATTAGGATATATTTCAATTACCGGCGGTACTGTTAACGTTAATGCAAAAGGCGGAGACGCTATAAAATCCAAAAAGAATTATGTTTCAATTTCAGGCGGCACTGTTACTGCTAAAGCCGAAAATGACGCTATTCAGGCAGAAACTTCAATTTCCGTAAATGGTTCTGCGGAAGTTTATGCATATGGTAAACGAAGTTTGACAACAGGTGAGGGCTACACGGTTGATATTACAGGCGGAAGCGTTGTTGCAACAAGCAACGCAGAATTTGTAAATATGGCAGGAATAACAGTTGATTCAATGATTCTGAATTATACTGAAAAACTTGACAAGCAGAAGATTTCTATTACTAAAAACGGTTCTGAGATTTACTCGGTAACTCCTGATAAAAAATATACATATGCGCTTATATGCAATGATGCTTTATCTGACGGAACATATAATATTTATACCGGCGAATCTCAAATGACTCATGATAGTGCGGCAACTGCCGGAGAATTTGTAAAGTCAGGAACAATCAGTACATACAATGCGGTTTCGGTTATGAGTACGGTAGTTGTACCGACTGAAAATACAATAACTCTAAGCAATGACGGAATTGTATTTGAAGGAACAGGAGCTGAATTAAGCGCTGACCTGAAGACAATTACAATCGCACAGCCAGGTACATATATTGTTACCGGAGAAATGGAAGAAGGACAGATTGTAGTAGATGTTGACAAAACAGCTTATGTTGACGGTCTGGTTGAACTTTCACTTGAAGGAATGAGTATTTCAAATACTTCCACATCACCGATTTATATTGCAAGCGTTGATGATAAATGTTCCATTTCTGCCAAAAAAGGCACAGTAAATACTGTTTCGGACGGTACTTCATATACAAATGCTGACGGAGGGATAGGAGCTGTTTACGCTAAGGACGATATTACTTTTAAAGGCAAAGGAACTTTGAATGTATACGGCAACTGCGAAGACGCAATAGTATGCAAGAATGATATTCATATCAATAACGGAACGTTAAATGTAACAGCCGCTGATGATGGAATAAGAGGAAAGGATTCTGTCAGGATCGGCGATCCGTTGGATACCGATTTCAGCAGCTTGAATATTACGGTTAATGCCAAGGGAGGAGACGGTATTAAAAGTACTGAAACCGATACTGCTTCTGGAAAAGGATATGTAACCGTAAACGGCGGTACAGTGAATATTACGGCATATTCCGACGGTTTCCATGCTTCGCAGCTTCTTACGGTAAACGATGGTGATATTACTGTTAAAACAACTGCTGAACAGTCTTCAAGCGGCGGTTCACAGCAGCCCGGAGGTCCTGGAAGCTGGGGCGGCGGCAATTCAGGTACAACGACAATTGACGATACCAGCGCTAAAGGATTTAAAGCCGGCTGTACTGACGATGATACATCAGCGGTAATAGAGGGTACAATTAACATCCTCGGCGGAAATATTGACATTGATTCAACAGACGACAGCGTTCATGCTACAAATATAAATATTACAGGCGGTATTTTCAGGCTTTCAACCGGCGACGACGGTATTCATGCCGATACAGACCTGGTTATAGGCACACAGGGTAAGGAAACTGATTACTCCACGCCTTATATTGATATTATCAAATCATATGAGGGGGTTGAAGCTTCAAATATTACTCAGTACAGCGGTACTGTTATGGTAACGTCAAGCGATGACGGATACAATGCGGCAGGCGGTACTGATGGTTCGGGTATGACAGGTCCCGGCGGATGGAATCAGGGCGGATCAATGGGCAGCGGAAATTACAGTCTGACTATTAACGGCGGATATATATACGTTAATGCAAGCGGAGACGGTCTTGATTCAAACGGCAGTCTTACAGTAAACGGCGGTTATGTATTCGTTTCGCAGACAGGCGGCGGAAATTCTCCGATTGACTGTGACAGTAAATGGAGTTACAACGGAGGAGTTGTAATAGCAGGCGGAAGCAATGATATGTTCAGCGAGAGCATTCCTTCCAACTATAATTTTGTCAATCAGTCTGTTTCAATAAGTGCCGGAACATCTGTTACATTTACAAACAGCAGCGGTACTGTAATAGGTACAATGACGTTTGCAAATTCTGCGGCAGCTATGGTAATGTGCAGTCCGGAAGACAGCGTTAAAGCTTACACAGGAGGAACGTTAAGCGATACAGAATATTTTGCAGTAAGTTCGGCTGATTCAAATATGAAAGCCGGTTACGGCGGAACGATCAGCGGCGGAACAACGCTGAGCAGCGGTTCCGGAGGAGGTCAGACAGGTCCGGGAGGACGTGGTTAATAAATATGATTTATAATAAAAACTTCCTATGAATAAATTTCATAGGAAGTTTTTTTATTTAAATGGAGTTTTCTTCGTAAAGCGGAAGTACTTCTTCAAATACCGCATAAAATTTCATTGGAATGTATTTGTCAACATGACATTTTCCGAAAAACCATTTTTCAAAATGACATGCTTTTATAATGTCTTCAAAAAAAGCATGAATTTCAAGTCTTTGCAGTACATCAACTCCAAGACAGTCTTTCAGAGACGCCGGAGGCTCATGAGTTATAATAAAATCAATATCATTATCATACATGCTTAAGTTATTTATTGATTCAATTATTTCTTCATGTGTAGGCTGTTCCTGAATCCACCAGTTATGCATTTTGCGATAATCGTAATCCTGACTGTGTCCTCCTCCGAATGCAAGAATTTTTTTACCTTCAATAGTATAAATCTGCCCTCTCATAAGATGAACCAGATTACCGCTTATAAGCTGTGCTTTTCCGCCGTTCCAGTCTATTACTTCATATTCGCTGAGAAGTTCAAAATTTTCATGGCATCCGTCAATAAAGGCAACGTTAAACGGCATATTGCCTATTTTATTTAGAACAGAATTTTCGTGTCTTGATCCGTCCCAGATAAATCCGAAGTCACCGCAGATAATCAATGTGTCATTTTCCTTAAGCTTTTTTATTTTTTTATTTTTAAATCTTGAAAATTCACCGTGCATGTCACCGGTTATGTAAATCAAATTTATTCCTCCCTTTCAGACGATATTATTATTTTATCATAAAAAAAAGGTTTCGTAAATATATTTTTGTTTTTTTCATAAAAATGTTAGTTTATTTTATAAATCCGGTATAATAAAAGGAAAAAAGCAACAACTGCTCATAATGACAAGCTATACGTAATTAATTCGGTTTCAATAAGTATTCTTGACTTATAGTATACCTGATGTTATAATAAAATAAATTATGTGATATCAGTCTTAAAAATCCATTTAAAATAAGACTGAAATAAATTATTTAAGGATAGGTAATAAAATGGATATTATAACTTTGATATGCTGCGGTATTATAATTATTTTGCTGATAGTTGTTCTGATCAGATCAAACCGTCAAGGCATGGATTCCGGCATTGAAGAAATATCAGAACTTAAAAAGCAGATCGAATTTCTTAGCCGAAATAATGGCGATCAAAATAAAATTCTTATGGATCAGATTGTGCGGCAGAGCGAAACTATGGTAAAGCAGATTTCCATGCTGGGAGACAGTCTGCGGGATTCTCAGGAAAAACAGCAGGCAAAAGCAGGAGAAACACTTTTAAAAATAGAAGCTGAAATGAACGGACTTCGAAAGGAAAATCAGGAAAGTCTGGATAAAATCAACAGTATTATTACAGAAAAAATGCAGTCCACTCTTGACGATAAGCTTAATAAGGCTTTTGAAACCATTGTTAAGAATATGTCTGAATTAGGCAAAAGTCTCAACGAGGGACAGGATAAGCAGCAGAAAGCTTCAACAGAGAAGCTTACAAAGCTGGAGGGAGATTTTGACAGGATAAGAATGGATATTCTTGCCGCCCTTGACAGTATTCGTAAATCAAATTCTGAAAGTATGGAGAAGCTTAGGAAAGAAAATCAGGATAGTCTTGACAAGATCAACAATACAGTAAATGAAAAACTTCAGAAAACCCTTGACGATAAAATTTCGAAGTCCTTTGAGACAGTTAATAAGAGACTTGCCGAGGTTTATGAGGGTCTGGGAGAAATGAAAAATGTTGCTTCCGGAGTATCGGATTTAAAAAATGTGCTATCAAACGTTAAAACAAGAGGTATTATGGGAGAAATTCAGCTTGGAGCTATTCTTGATGAAATCCTTGCTCCCGAGCAGTATGAAGAACAGGCTTCTGTTACTCCTAAGGGAACAGAAAAGGTTGATTTTGCTGTGAAGCTTCCGGGTCTTGAGAACGGAGAATGTGTGTATCTTCCAATAGACTCCAAATTTCCGGGAGATACATATTCAAATCTTCTTACCGCTTATGAAACCGGAGATCCTAACGAGTTGAAAACTAAGAGAGCAGCTCTTGAATCTGAAATAAAAAAATGTGCTAAAAGTATTCATGATAAATATATTGTTCCTCCGTATACTACAGATTTTGCTATTATGTTTCTGCCTTTTGAGGGATTATATGCGGAAGTGGTTAATATGGGATTGGTGGAAGTTCTTCAGAGAAATTACAAAGTTAATATTGCAGGACCGTCAACCATGGCGGCAATGCTTAACAGTCTGCAAATGGGCTTCAGAACCCTTGCAATTCAGAAAAAAAGCGGTGAAGTATGGAAAATACTTGAAGCTGCTAAAAAAGAATTCGGAAACTTTGAAACGGTTCTTACCAATACAAGAAATCGGCTTAGACAGGCTGATGAAGAACTTGATAAACTTATTGGTACCCGTACGAGAGCTATAAACCGAAAGCTTAAGACTGTCTCTGTTTTGGATTCTTCTGAAGAATCAGATAAAGTATTGGAACTGATTTGATTATTATCTTCTATAATAATCAGACTTCACAGATTAGTTATAATGCCAATAAAATATATTAAAATACTGCCCGCAGTGTTATTCACTGCGGGTATTTTCAATTAATTCGATTAAGCTTAACTGTAGGTATGCTATGATGGTTTCAGTGCTAAAATCAAAAGCCACATCAATCTCATTTAACGAGTATAGATGCGACTTTATTAATTAAGCGATTATAGCTTATTTTACTTATCCTTAAAAGGTGATTCCTTTTCTTGTAGGTTGGTAAGACCATCTCCGTCAAAATCAGTATCTTCATTTTTTAAATTGTTTTGTTTGAACTGTATTTGGTAAGCGTTTCATAATTGCTTCCGGCATAAACCTTAAAAATGGTTTTTAACCTGTATGTACCCTTTGATAAACCCTTCTTGCTGTTTGTAGCATAGCCTTTGTAATCGGTATCTGTTTCGCTCCAACAGCTAACTTGGCTCCAACTGCCTGTTGAAGTTTTTTTCTGCAGAGTCTGGGTAATAACGATTTTAGTCGTTTCATTTCTGTAAGATGCAATCTTATTATAATAATTGTTTCGAAAAGTATTTATATATTAATAAGTTTAGATGAGTAGAATAAAATTTTACAAATACAGAGTTTAAAATAAACATAGAAAATAAAATTCTATTATTTAATATTAAATTAGTAAAATTAGTTGATTTTTTCCATATTTTGTGTTAATATAAAATATAGCTTTTACATTTATCAAGAAAATTAGTATTATGATGTATAATTGATAAATGGAATGCTAATATTTAAATAAAATTTATAAGGAGGAAGTTGAAAATGTTAAAAATCAAAAAGATATTTTCTACTTTTGTAGGTGTGGCTATGGCAGCCAATGCTTTTATTACCATGCCGATTTCTGCTTTTGCAGATGAAGAAACCAGTCATACATATACATATGACGGTTATGAAGTTTCGTATGACGTTACAAATGCATGGGGAAATACGGAAGTTGTTTCAGTAACATTATCCAATACCGGTGACAGTGCAATTGAAAACTGGATGCTGTATTTTGAACCTAATGGACAGGTACACAGCACTGTCAATGTTCAGGAAGCACAGACTTCTACCGGAACAACATATTTTAGAAACAGCGGATATAATGCAAATATTAATCCGGATTCGTCAGTTTCGTTCTGCTATATGGTTGATGACTGTGAAGCTGTGCCGGACAATTTTACGCTTTGTCAGACAAGAGAAGAAAAAGAATCGGGTTACGAAGTTTCACTCAAGGTAAACCAAACTTGGGGAGATTCATTTAATGGTGAAATAATTATTCAGAATAACACTGACAAACCTATTGAGTCGTGGGAACTGACGGTTGATACTAATTTTACTATTACAGAAATAACCAACAGTTGGGCGGCAACTGTAAAAGAGCTTGAGCCTTACAGTTATATGCTGAAAGGTACATATACCGGAACTGTTTATCCAAACTCAAGTGTTTCTCTTGGATTTAACGGTGTAAAATCCGGTGAACCGACAATTACTGATTATTCGTTGACGGAAGTTGTTGCGGATGAAGATTTAATAACAACTGTAAAAGATTGTTTTAAAAATACTGATTTAGATTCAGACGAAGATGGTTTGTCTGATTGTATTGAATTAAAAATAGGAACTGATCCGTTTAATGTTGATTCTGACAATGACGGTTTGAGCGATGGCGATGAAGTTAAGATATATGGCACCAATCCGCTAAATCCAGATACTGATATGGATGGTTTAGATGATGGTGATGAAGGATATAACGGTACTTTTTATAAAAATTATGGAATATATTTTGATCCATTTAGTCCTGATACAGATGGTAATGGGGTTTTAGACGGTGATGAACTAATTGATCAGACTGTGGATAAATCTATTTCTACTGCTGATGGTTTTATTACTGGAATATCCATTAGTTCTGAAATAAATAATAATTTTGAAAGTCAACTTGAAGTAAATAGTGCAGTTATTTCAGATCCTCTTGCTGCGGAGACTGTAGGACTTATTTGTGACCCGATTTCGATTTCTGTTCCAGAGAAGATATCCTGTGAAGGTGAATCAGATATAACATTACAATTGAATCCACAAAGTTTAGATGAAGTGAATACAGATAATATATTAATGCTTTGGCATGATGAAGAAAGTGATCAATTGTATGAACTTGAAACTTATTATAATGCTGATAATTATTCTGTAAAGGCATTAGTCCCAAATATAGAAAGTAGTTTCTTGTTAGTTGATGCAGACATATGGCACAATGTTTATAAATCAAGCAATGTATTTGACAGTAGTGTATATAAGATCATAAATGATACCGGCTTAACTTGGGCAAAATCGAAAGAATACTGTGAAGATTTAGGCGGTCACTTAGTAACTATATCATCTCAAACAGAGCAGACATATTTATTAGGATTAATGTCACAGTATGGTAAAAATAATACATATTGGTTAGGCTATCGCTATGTTGATTCATATGAAGGTGTGGAACCTCATTGGGAAAGTATAAACGGTGAAGGAATGCCTTATACTAACTGGGCACCTGGCGAGCCAAATGCTTATTATAATGAGGCTGTATCTCACATGTATAATATTGTTCCAACTATTGCGCTTGGTTTAGGTGCGAAGAGAGGACAATGGAATGATACATTAGATGAACAAGATTTCAATCCGGAATACTCATACATTAATTCCGGTATAATTTGTGAATTTGATTCAACTGTTGATACAGATAAAGATGGAATACCGGATATAATAGAAACTGCTGGAATGGTAACAAAGAACGGAAAAATTATTTATACAGATCCTAATGATTCTGACACAGATAAAGATGGAATTCCTGATGGTCAGGAAATGATTATGCAATGTAAAACTGACAAACGAACTGCTTATTTAAATCCAGGTCAGGAATATCTTTTTGATGATCCTACTAACTATACTACTATGTCTAACGGAAAAATAAAAGGGGAAATATCTTTTGTATATTTTGAATATAATAGTGATCCGACTGTTCCGGACGTTCCGGAAAGTTCAAAGCTTACAATTAGTGGCGTAAGCAATATTCCTAATATTACAGAAGGGAAGGCAGTATCAATATCAGGTTTGATTACATCAAATTATGATATTACGTCAGTACAAGTAGGAGTTTATGATAAAGAATCCGGCGGAAAAGCATATACTTCTGCTTCTTACAATCCTAATAAAAAATCATATAATATTTCAGCATTAGATAGTAAAATTTTATTTAATAAAATTCCTGGAGGAAATACATGTTATTTCCGTGTAATAGCTAAAGATTCTTCAGGTAATGTACAAACTTTGGTGAATCAGAAATTTATTGTTTCATCTTTGTCGAATTTAACAATAAAGGATGTAACTAAAATACCAAATATAAATGAAGGAAAGGCAGTTTCTATATCGGGAACAATTACTTCCAACTATAATATTACATCAGTTATAGTGGGTGTTTATTCAACTAAAGATGGAACAGTAGCTTATACTTCAAAGGCAGCTACACCTAATAAAAAATCATATAATATTTCTGCTTTAGATAATTACATTTTATTTAATAAAGTACCTGGTGAATCAAATGGCGCTAAACGTTACTTTAGAGTTATAGCTTCTGACTCTTCCGGAAATACTAAGACTTTAGTCAATCAGGAATTTATTGTAACAGCTACATCTTCATCAACCAATAAAAACATTGAAAAAGTATTATCTAATATTAAAAATAGTTCAAACATTAGCCAATATGGTAATGAAAAAATAGATACTTGTGTAGCAACGGCCAAGGTTATGTTAGAATCAGGTTTTGACCCGAAATTTGTAGCAGGTATGCTGGGAAATATTTGTTATGAAGGCAATGTAGGATTATTTGAGTATTATAATTCATCACAGGATTATATGCAGTATATGCAAAACCATTACAGTTATAAATCAAATTATTCTGGCAAGTATATTTATAATGTAAATTTAAATAATGTTTATAATATGCTTAAGCAAATAAATGATACTTCCAGAGGTACTTGGCGTATTAACGGTTCAAGAGCTGGTTTTGGTTTAGGTAGTATTCAATGGACATTTGGCAGAACATACGAGTTAGTCAAGATATATAGGGAAGTTAATGGTCAAAATAGTACAATTACTAAAGCACAAGCTACTAAGGCTGAAGGACTGATGATTTCACGAGAACTTGATAGTGATAGTTATCGATATATTTATAATAACTGGAAAGGTTCACAGAGTTCTGCATATAATGCAGCATATAAAATTTGTGTAAGTTATGAAGTTCCGGCAAATAAGGATTATCAAGGAAAACAAAGAGGTAATCTAGCAGAAAAAATTTATAGTGATATGATGAAATAATTTATTATATTGTAAACCTAAGGAGTTATATATGAAATTTATTTATAAGATTAGATATATGATTGTTGCATGCTCAATATTTATTATGACAATTATATTGAATATTAATACCTTTGCCTCTGAAAAAACTTGGCAAGAATCATATTTAGAATTAATTGATAATCAATCGCATGATGATTCTTCAGCTTATTTGTTATGTTATATTGACAATGATGACATTCCGGAACTTTATATGTGGGACAACGAGCATCATTTTTATTCTTTATATACTTACTATGGAGAATGTAATAGGTGGAGTGAGAAAGAATCAATGTGGATTTATAATAATAAAAGTGGTTATTTTTGGTCTACTTATTCCACTAATGCTGCATATCAATATAATATTTTTTATAAATTGGAAAACGGTTTATGCAATGAAATTTATTCATTCTGCATTGATAGGAGTGAGATGCCTACTGAAAAATATTTGATAAACGATGAAGATGTAGGTAAGGAAGAATATGAACGCAAAATGGCAGAATTGAACTCAGATTATCCATTATCTTCAGAATTTCAGGTTAATGGGAAGTTAAGTCAAACTTATGCAGAATTAAAGCAATATCTTCTTGATTCAATGGAGGCTGAACCCATAACTGTAAAAGGCGATGCCAACGGAGACGGAAAGCTTGCAGCAAGCGATGCAGCATTTATTGCAAAAGAGCTTGCACAGTCGTCTATTTCAGGAGAGAAAATAACAGCTGAGGATTATCCAGCTATGGATTTCAATCAGGATGGTCAGGTTACAGCCAAAGATGCGGCAGATATTGCAAGATATTTGGCAGAGCAGTCGATAACGTAAGCAATTGATAGTAATAATAAAATATTTTATGAAAACGGAACTGGAAAAGTATATCCAGTTCCGTTTTTCTATATCAGGGGCTGATAAACACAAACAATTTCCCATTATAAAACACCCTCCAACCTTTATTTTTATATAAGGTTAGACATACATCTATATCAGGGAGATCATATAAGGATTGGGAGGTTTAATCATGATACATGGCTAGTTACATATGGATGGTATACATGGGGTGGCAATCGTTCAGTATGTGGATGGTATCTGACTAATCTAGAATCTAGTGATATAAAACCATTACAGTTAACAGATTTAGACGATATTTATTTAATAGAAAATTAGGAGGAGTAAGGCTATAGCCGCTTTACAATCACAATCAAATGCGTTGAATTCATCATGTAGTGCACTAAACACTCTATCCAATCTTTGAATAAAAAAAGCATTTGAGAACATCTTTCTCAAATATGCCTTGAATTTTTTAAAATATTCCAGTGAAACGGTTCAAATCCTTCTCCCTTGTAAAAACCCCTAAAAAACATCTACGGTTTTACACCTGAAATTTTCGTTCCTAAAATACCAAAAAACCGCCTAAATAAGCGGTTTGAACGATGTGCATCTATTTTATAGCACTAATATGGTTGGGGTGGTAGGATTTGAACCCACGGAATGGAGGAGTCAGAGTCCTCTGCCTTACCACTTGGCGACACCCCAATATTTAACAGTCTCATTTCGACTGCTTAAACATTATAGCATATAAAAAACATATTGTCAAGTATTTTTTAAAAAAAATCTAAAAAAATTTATATTTAATATTGAATTTATAATAAGCTTAATGTATAATAATAGTATATTCATTAAGAAAGGCAGATCAAAAAATGAAAAAATTGTATTTTATATTAAATTTACAATCAGGAAAAGCTACTATAAGCTCAAAGCTGGCAGTAGTTATTGACATGTTTACCAAAGCAGGTTATGAGGTTACTGCCAGACCTACTCAGGAAAGAATGGATGCATGTGCAGCAGCAAAATATGCATGTGGTCAAGGTTTTGATCTGATAGTCTGTTCCGGAGGTGACGGTACGCTTAATGAAGTAATACAAGGAGTAATGAGATCCGAGAAAAAATTGCCTATAGGATATATACCCGCAGGTTCTACAAATGATTTTGCCAGAGGAGTAGGAATTCCCAGAAATATTATAGACGCAGTTCAGTGGATTATAGATGGAAAAAAATACCCATGCGATATAGGAAGCTTTAATGATAAATTTTTTACTTATATTGCCGCATTCGGAGCTTTTACAGAAGTGACCTATGAAACTTCACAGCAGGTAAAGAACGTATTAGGACATGTAGCCTACGTCCTGAACGGTATATCAAGACTTAAAAATATAAAATCTTATCATATGAAAATAACATATGATGATGAAATAATTGAAGATAATTATATTTTTGGTATGGTAACTAATTCATCATCTGTTGCCGGATTATTATCGCTTAATGATTTTCTTCTTGATGATGGTTTGTATGAAGTTACGCTGATTAAGACACCTGGAAATCCTCTTGATTTGCAGAGGATAATTCATTCTTTATTAAATATAGATATTGATATTGATACGGCGTATATAAAGTCATTCAGAACATCTAAAATAAGATTTGAGTGTGATGATGAGCTTCAATGGACAATTGACGGCGAATTCGGAGGAGCATATAAAACGGTTGATGTATGCAATAATAAACAGGCAATAGAGCTTATGGCAGACAGATAAAGGTTTTGATACTTATGAATGAAAATTCACCTGAGACGGGTGAATTTTTCTATTTTTTATTAAATATGAAATAAAAAATTTAACCGTATTTTTTAAATAAAGTATATTAAACATTAAATAGAAAATAATATAGGATATGTATTTTGTAAAAGCGAACAATAAATGTAAGCGGTTTATATTTATTTGGGTAAATTTGAAGTGGAGTTTTTGATGGAAAATGCTTTTTAAGAATATTATGCTACTTAACAGAGCAAAAAAATATATAAATTATAGAGGAGGTAATGTAAAATGATTTATACGGTTACATTTAATCCGGCAATTGATTATGTTGTCCGTACAGGAGAAATGAAAGTAGGCGTCGTTAATCGGACTGAAAGCGAAGAGATATATTTCGGAGGGAAAGGATTAAATGTTTCAATTATATTAAATGAATTGGGAATTAAATCTGAAGCTCTGGGATTTGTAGCCGGCTTTACCGGTGAAGCCATTGAAAATGGGATGGCTAAAGACGGCATAAAAACTGATTTTGTCCATCTTGACAATGGATTTTCCAGGATCAATGTTAAGATACAGTCGTCTTTCGAGACAGAGATTAATGGACAGGGACCGGAAATTTCTGAAGAAAATATAGAGGAGCTTTTTAAAAAGCTTAATAAAATACAGGACGGAGATACAATTGTGCTTGCGGGAAGCATTCCGGCATCTTTGCCTTCGGATATTTATGAAAGAATTCTTGAATATCTTAAAAATAAAAAAATCAGAGCAATTGTTGACGCTACTGGTGATTTGCTTATGAATGTGCTGAAATATAAACCGTTTCTTATTAAGCCTAATAATTTTGAACTTGAGGAAATATTCGGAGTGGAGCTGAAAACGGCTGAGGATGTATCGGAATATGCTTTAAAACTTAAAGAAATGGGTGCAGTAAACGTACTTGTTTCCATGGCGGGAGACGGTGCGATACTGGCAGATGAAAACGGTAAAATTCATGCTTGCGGAGTATGCAGCGGTACTGTTAAAAATTCTGTCGGTGCAGGAGATTCAATGGTAGCAGGATTTATAGCAGGCTGTGAGAAGAAAAGCTATGAATATGCCCTTAAACTCGGAACAGCCGCAGGCGGTGCAACGGCGTTTTCAGACGGTTTGGCAAAAAAGGATTTAATTTACAGTTTACTGGAACAATTATAAAGTTTATATTAAGATGTTCCGGCGAATAGCACTTGTATTATCGTAATTTAAAGGGGGTACGGTTTATGGTTAAATTTAAAGGTAAGGGTGTTTACGGAGCTGTTGCTATAGGAAAAATTTCAGTGTTTAATCGTCAGGAAGCTTCTGTACGCCGTGTTCATATAGAAGATACAGAGACAGAAATAAAGCGTCTTGAACTGGCAAAGAAGCGCAGTACGGATCAGCTTCAGGAAATATATAATAAAGCTTTGAAAGAAGTCGGCGAAACAAATGCTCAGATTTTTGAAATTCATATGATGATGATTGAAGATGAGGACTATAATGAGTCAATAGTCAATATAATTGAAACACAAATGGTAAATGCAGAGTATGCGGTTGCGGTAACATCTGATAATTTTGCTGCAATGTTTTCGTCCATGGACGACACATACATGCAGGTAAGAGCAGCAGATGTAAAGGATATTTCCAATAGAATAATAAATAATTTTGCTTTGACAAGCAGTGAACAAAATAGTATAGATGAAAAAGTGGTAATATGTTCGGACGATCTTGCGCCAAGTGAAACGGTTTCACTTGATAAAAATAAAGTTCTTGCATTTGTAACCGCTTATGGTTCTTCAAATTCACATACTGCGATTCTGGCAAGAAATATGAATATTCCGGCGGTTATTGGAGTGGGCGATGAATTTTTGCCGCATATTGAAAATGGAGAAACCATAATTGTAGATGGATTTACCGGAGAAATTTACGTTGATCCTGATGAAGCTGTATTAAACGCTATGATGAAAAAACAGTCGGAGGATATTGAAAAGAAGAAGCTTCTTCTGAATTTGAAGGGAAAAGAAAATATCACAATAGACGGTACAAAAATAGATATTTTTGCCAATATCGGAGGGGTTGCCAATATCGGGGCAGCGCTTTTCAACGACGCCGGAGGGATCGGGCTTTTCAGAAGCGAGTTTTTGTACTTGGAAAATTCAGATTTTCCTGTTGAGGAACAGCAGTTTGCAGCGTATAAAAAAGTTCTTGAAAGCATGGCCGGAAAAAAGGTTATAATCAGAACTATGGATATAGGCGCTGATAAGCAGGTTGATTATTTTAATCTGAATAAGGAGGATAATCCGGCGCTGGGTTTCAGAGCTATAAGAATTTGCCTGGCACGTCCGGAGATTTTTAAAACACAGCTGAGAGCACTTTACAGAGCGTCTGTTTACGGAAATCTGGGAATTATGTTTCCTATGATTACTTCTGTAAATGAAGTAAAAAAAATAAAGAAATTATGTGAAGAAGTAAAATCCGAACTGAAATCTGATAATATTGAATTTTCTGATAATGTAGAAATTGGTATTATGATTGAAACTCCTGCTGCAGCGATTATAAGCGACAGGCTTGCACCTTTGGTAGATTTTTTCAGTGTGGGTACCAATGATCTTATTCAGTATACGCTTGCATGCGACAGACAAAATCCCGATTTGGAAAATTTCTGCGATACTCATCATGAAGCCGTTCTCAGACTTATTAAAATATCTGCGGAAAATGCACACAGGCACGGTGCATGGATAGGAATATGCGGGGAACTTGCGGCGGATACAAGTCTGACAGAAACCTTTTTAAAAATGGGAATTGATGAGCTTTCAGTATCTCCGGGATATGTTTTAAAGGTAAGAAATGAAGTGAGAAATATTGATCTTTCTTCCACTATATGATACTGGAAAAACGGCAGCTTAGAGCTGCCGTTTTTATTTATGCTTTTTAAAATGATACTGAAAATTTACTTGACTTTTGTTCCGCATTCATTGCAGAATACATCATCTTCCTGCATTTCATTTTTACAGTTTGGACAGAAAAATTTATGCGGCTCAAGCGATTCATTCGGTACAGTACTGGATTCTTTAGTTTCTAATGAACTGTCAGTTATTGCGTCCGTTAAAGTTTCATCGGAAGCTTGGGCAGTATCCGTATTTATAGTATCTGATTTTTCAGGAATAATTTCCGGTGAAGCGGCCGGAGCTTCTGACGGCAAAGAAACGGTATTTTCGGCAGCCGGATCATCTGTAGCAGCAGACATATTTTCAAATTTTGTTCCGCAGACATTACAGAAAATTGCTTCTGCGTCCAGTACATTACCGCAGTTTGAGCATTTTTTTGATTGAGGAGATACAACGGACTGCGGTTTGGTTTTTTCAGGAAGCTTAGCGCCGCATTTGGAGCAGAAAACGGCGTCGTTTTTAAACGGTGTTCCGCATTCCGGACAACAGAACTGACTTTTTATTTTAATTATTTCCTGCTTGGTTTCGTTTATTTTTTCCATTGAATTTTTAATAGCTTCAATAGCAGGCGAAAACTCCTGTTCCGGTGAAGAGCCGTATTTTTCAAAGTACATTTTGCCCATCAGCTTATACTGAGTATCGATTTTGCATTCTTCACCTTTAATAATGTTATTGAGCGAACTTGTCTCAGACATTACTTTTGCCTTTCGGGAGATTTCCTTTCCTTTGTTTGAAATGTTTTTTCCTATATTACTGAAAACTGACATATTTTAACCCCTTTCGATAATTTATAACTATTATAACACGTATAGTTATTAACTTCAAGGCTTGCAATAACAAAAATAATCTGTTATTATAAAAAACAGGTGATAGAAAATGGAAAATTTAATGAATGTGTTATTCAAATTTGGACTTGGAAGTAATATTTTAAGGATCGAAAGAATAAATTCAGGACATATAAATAAGACTTATAAAATAATATATTCAGACAATGAAAGCTATATACTGCAAAAAGTAAATAAAAAGGCGATTAAAAATCCAAAGGAAATTATGTTTAATATTAACTTGCTGTATAAATACGTTGACAGGAAATATCCTGAATTTTTAGAATGTGAGGGGAAAAATTTTGCTGAAACAGAAGAAGGCTTCTGGAGAGGGTATAGGTATATTGAAAATTCTGCTGCTTATGAAAAAATGCCTGATTTGAAGTCGGTATATGAATTAGGCAGGACATTGGGTAAATTTCATCATATGACTGAATCTGCCTGTGCCGAGCAGTTTTATGCAATTGATCCTGACTTTCATAATACATATAAAAGAATAAAGAAACTGAAATATTATGAATCTGAAAAATACTGCAATGAATTTGCTTTTTTTAATAACGTGAAAAAATATGTGTTTAAGCTGACTGAAAAAAATCTTCCGGTTAAAGTGACGCATAATGATGTAAAGTGTTCAAACGTACTTTTAGATAAAGAGACTCACAACGGTATTTGTCTGATTGATTTTGACTCCGTAATGTCCGGACTTTATGTATATGATTTCGGCGACGGCGCAAGATCGGGGTGTATTACGGATAATTTATTTGATATAAATAAATTTAAAAAATATGCTGAAGGATATTTCAGTATGATAAGACTGTATAAACCGGAGGATTATTTTTTAGGAATGATATGTATTACCGCTGAGCTTGCCGCAAGATATTTTTATGATTTTTTGTCCGGAGAAAATTACTTTAAAGATAAAACATCAGTACAGAAACTATCCAGATGTCTTGAGCTTATTAAAACGGCAAAAAGTATAGAAAGCAGCAGAGAAGAAATAGAATCGGTTATAAAAGCTTGTCTGAAATAAAAACGGTTCGGAATACCGAACCGTTTTTTCTTTATTTTTTCAGGCTTTCAATAAATTCAGCGGTAAAATGATTAAGACTTTCAAAATCAATTGCATTGATATAGAATTTTTCAAGTTCGTCATGAATATCCAAGGCTGTTTTTAAGCATACGGACGCTTCCTTTGCCAATTCAAGAGAAGCTTTTTTATCAAAGTTTATTCTCTGTTTTTTATTGCTGTACATTTCTTTATCGTAAAATCTTGAGAAATTGATTATATTTTCATTTTCCGGTACAAGACCGTTAAAGAAATTACCGGTAATAAAAACGAGTCCCAATTGTTCAACGATCAGATGTTCAAAAGTACTGTTGTGCAGCATTGTGCATTCGCTTACGGTTACATCATATCCGTTATTTATGAATATTTCCGCAATGCTTTTCAGGAAGTAATCTCCTCCTGCAAATAAATCGTCCTTTATAAAGTACTTTGAATATTCTCCTGATATGGGGTGCGTCATATAATTTTCCGTTGTAAAGGCTGAAAGCTGTTTGAATTCAATTTTTCCGGTACCGTCCGGCATAGCCTTGGGAATAAGCTTTTTTGTAAGCCTTTTAATATATGACGCAAGCTTATCTTTGTTCAGACAGTCTTCAGCAAGAGTATAAATATCAGTGTTGAGCGAAGCAAACGCTTCTGCATAGCAGCGTACTCTGTTGTGATATTTTTGATTTTCATCGAAACAGTATCTAACAGCATCTTTATGTTCTTTCATTTTATCCTTATCCCAGAATTCACCCAAATTTATTATTTCCTGTGATACTGCCGGATACAGCGCTTCAAAAACGTGAGGAGCAGTACCGTCTACCACGATTATGCCCTTGTCTTCAATTACTACAGCGTCCAGTGAACGTATATCCGATGAACAGTAATAAACCGACATAGGACTGTCCTTAAAAGCTTCTGCAACTTTTTTCATAAGTGTTGACTTGCCAGTGCCGGGACCACCTTTAAGTATGTAGGTATAGTATCCCGGCTTTTTTATTTGTTCGATAAATTTGGAGCGGAAGCCTGTAGGAGAAGTACCGCCTAAAAAATAAACTTTTGTATTCATAATTTCCCTCCGGTTTTATAGAATTTACTCTATATACTATGTTCTCTTCAGGAAAATGACACAGAGTTCAGTTTATTTTCATCATGGGCAGCTGATCTTCCGGTACGGTCATTCCGCATTTTGTATAAAACGGTACTTTTTCATTGCTGCAAACAAGAATTTTTCTGTAAAAACCTCCGTATTTTTCAAGCATTTTTTCAACTGTTATTTTTCCCAGTCCTTTTCCGTGATATTCAGGATCGATGAGAAGATAAGGGAAGTATACGTTCATGCCGCCGTCTGAGATTGCGCTCATAAGTCCGATCAAATTATTTTCATCATAAAGCGTGATTACTGTTTCACTGTTTTTCAGAGATTTAAAAAGCTTTTCGGGATAATTTGCAGATTCCCATTCCACGGATTTAAAAAGCTTTATTATTTGGTCTACCGTAAAATTTTTACTGTAATTAAATGTAATCATATCAGCCTCCTAATTATTGTTTATAGCTATTATATAAAAATCAAAGCTTGGTTATTCAAAAATCTGTATTATATCCTTGACCTTTGATGAAAAAAGTAGTAAAATTATATTGAATTAAAAAAATGGAGGAAAAATATATGTCAAAAAAATTTATTGTAGAAACTTCTGCAAGACATGTTCACGTAACGCAGGAGCATCTTGAAATTCTTTTCGGTAAGGGCGCAAAGCTTACTCATAAAAAGGATCTTTCACAGCCTGGACAGTTTGCATGTGAAGAAAGAGTTACTATAGTAGGTCCTAAGAAAGAGATGCCGAATGTTTCTATTCTCGGTCCGGTACGTCCTGAAACACAGGTTGAGCTTTCTGCTACCGATGCTCGTTCGATCGGTATTGCAGCGCCTATCAGAGAGTCCGGAGACGTTGCGGGGTCAGGCGCCTGTAAGATAGTAGGCCCTGCCGGAGAAGTTGAACTCAGTGAGGGTGTGATTGTTGCAAAGCGTCATATTCATCTGACTCCTGAAACAGCTGCTGAAAGAGGCGTTAAGGACAAGGATATCGTATGGGTCAAAATTGATACAGACGGCAGAAAGGCTATTCTTGGTGACGTTGTAGTAAGAGTTTCCGAAAAATATGCTCCGGCTATGCATATTGATACTGATGAATCAAATGCGATCAGTGCTTATAATGGTCTTGAGGGAGAAATAATTGAGCTTTAATTGCATAATTTAAAGGGCGGCTTTATGCCGCCTTTTGTATTTTATGAAAATATTATCATATACTATAAAAAAAGGAGGGAAAAGTATGAAAATTAAATCTTACGATATAAAGCTGAAAGAGTATGAACAGTATCTTAGCAGCCTGCCGTTTATCTGTACAGAAAAAATTGAAAGTGAAAAAACAGTTTTTGTTATGGTAGATATAATAAACGGTTTTATCCGTGAGGGTGTACTTCATGACAAAGAAATTGAAAATATTATTACTCCTGTAAAAGCTTTTCTTGAGTACTGTAAGAGAAAAAATATAAAGTCGATTGCGTTTTCTGACTGTCATAGTGAAGATTCATGTGAATTTGCAACTTTTCCTCCTCATTGTATAAAAGGGAGTAATGAGTGTAAAATAGTTGGCGATCTAAGTAAAATAGGCGGATTTGAAATTATTGAAAAGAATTCTGTTAACGGTTTTCATGCTTCCGGATTCAGAAAATTTCTTGAAAATAATATGAATAAAAGCTGCTATATAGTCTGTGGAGACTGTACTGATATATGCGTACTTAACTTTTGTCTGTCGTTAAAAACTTTTTTTAATGAGATTAACAAATCAGCTGAAATCTTAGTACCGATAAATATGACGGAAACTTTTCACGCTGAAAAACACGATCGCAGTTTTGCTAACATTTCAGCTTTATCTGTTATGGAAACAAACGGAATAAAACTTGTCGGAGGAATTGAAATAAATGAATAAACATAATCTTTCAATGCTTGTTGATTTTTATGAACTTACTATGGCCAACGGTTATCTTTTACATGAATACAGCGACAAAACTGTATATTTTGATATGTTTTTCAGACGTGTTCCCGATGGCGGAGGATATGCCATTTTTGCAGGATTGGAACAGGTAATTGAATATTTGAAAAATCTTGAATTTACAGATGAGGACATTGATTATCTGAGAAGAAAAAATATATTTTCCGATAAGTTTCTTGAGTATTTGAAAGATTTTAAATTTGAGTGCGATGTGTGGTCAGTACCGGAGGGTACGCCTGTATTCCCGAACGAACCTCTTATTACGGTAAAGGGTCCGGTAATACAGGTTCAGCTTATTGAAACGATGATTTTACTGTTTGTAAACCATCAAAGCCTTATTACTACTAAAGCGAGCCGTATAGTACGTGCAGCACAAGGCAGACCGGTTATAGAATACGGTTCAAGAAGAGCACAGGGAGGAGACGGAGCTGTTCTGGGTGCCAGAGCTTCATATATAGCAGGCTGCTGCGGTACGGCATGTACTATGGCGGACAGAGATTACTCAGTTCCGGTGTTGGGAACTATGGCTCACAGCTGGGTTCAGCTGTTTCCTACAGAACTGGAAGCCTTTGAGGCGTACGCAGAGGCTTATCCTGAAAATTGTGTATTTCTTGTGGACACATATAACACTCTTAAATCAGGTGTACCAAACGCTGTAAAAGTTTTTGAAAAGCTGGCGGAAAAGGGATACCGTCCGGGAGGGATCAGAATTGACAGCGGTGATATTGCATATTTATCCAAAAAGGCAAGAAAAATACTGGACGATGCAGGCTTTGAGGACTGTAAGATTACGGTTTCCAATTCTCTTGATGAATATATTATTCGGGATCTTTTGATGCAGGGGGCTGAAATTGACAGATTCGGAGTGGGTGAAAGACTGATAACAAGTAAATCCGAACCGGTTTTCGGAGGAGTCTATAAGCTTGTAGCAGTTGAAGAAAACGGAGAAATTTTACCTAAAATAAAGCTTTCTGATAATGTGACTAAAATTACAAATCCCGGATATAAAAAGCCTGTAAGACTGTTCTGTAAAGAAACCGGAATGGCGCTGGCAGATGTTATTCTTTTAAATGACGAAAATATTGACGATACAAAGCCTTATGAAATTTTTGATCCGGAGTTTACCTATAAACGAAAAAAACTCAGTAATTTTACTGTTAAAAATCTTCAGATTCCTGTTTTTAAAAAAGGAAAGTGCGTGTATGAGTCTCCGTCAATCGAAGAAATCAGAGAGTATTCCAAAACTCAGCTGTCACTGATATGGGACGAGGTAAAAAGATTTGAAAATCCGCATAAATATTATGTGGATCTGTCAGAAAAGCTGTGGAATATGAAGCAGAAGCTTATAAGAAACGTAAATTGGGAGACGTTATGAAAAAATTATCGGGAATTTTAATTGGTTTTCGGAATTTAACTAACAAGTACTTGATTATGTTAACCTCCGAAACCAATAAACCTGATGATAGATTAATTTTAAGTCAAATGATGGCAAATAGGTATTGCGTATAACAGAAAAATCTGATATAATAAAAATAATAATGTATTTTTATGGTGAAGGGAATGATTTTTATATATGAAAACTATAGGAATTATCGGAGCAATGCCGTCGGAACTGGCAGACATAAGAAAATCTCTTACGGGAGCAGTTATTAAAAACTATTCCGGTTTTGATTTTTACATAAATACTTATAAGGATAAGCTTATTATCAATGCATGCTGCGGTATTGCAAAGGTTAATGCGGCTGTATGCACACAGGTTATGATCGATCATTTTGATGTTGATGCAATTATAAATACCGGCGTTGCAGGAGGTATGGATACAAAGGTTAAGGTATGTGATATAGTTGTTTCAGATGAAGTGCTTCCTCACGATCTTGAGCTTAGATTGTTAAATGATTACCCTCCTTACAACGGAATTTTCAAGGCAGATGAAAAGCTGATAAGCATTGCTTGTGAAGTGTGCAAAGAAAAAAATATTGACAGTCATATCGGACGTGTTGTTTCCGGTGAAGCTTTTATTTCAAGCAGCGAAGTCAAAAAGGCTATCTGTGAGAAGTTTTCGCCTCTTGCAGTTGATATGGAAACCTCTGCAATCGGTCACTGTGCATTTATGAATAAAATGCCGTTTGTCAGTATCAGGTGTATTTCTGACAATGCAGATGATGAAGGCGTAATGTCATTTGACGAATTTGAAAAAATTGCCGCTAAAAGAGTAGCGGAAGTTGTTCTTGAAATGATTGAAAAAATCTGATTTTCACTTGTAAAATTGTTGTTTCTGTGGTATAATTTATTATTACATAAATTACCTGAATGAATGGAGATTAATAATTGAATCAGGAAAAGAATATAGAAGAATATATAAATTCAGTTAGGGAAATTATTTCCCGAAAGGATTCACCAATACTTGCCTGCGTACACAGTTATGGCTGTCAGCTTAATTTTACAGACGGTGAAAAATTGAAAGGTATGCTTGCAAAAATGGGTTTTGGTCTGACGGACAAGCCTGAGGATGCAGGTTTGGTTATTTTCAATACATGTGCTGTAAGAGAAAACGCTGAAGACAGAGTATTTGGAAATCTGGGATTCCTAAAGCATTATAAAGAAAAAAATCCGGAGATGATAATAGGTCTTTGCGGCTGTATGACCGGTCTTGATCATGTCGTTGAAAAAATCAATAATTCATATAAATTTGTGGATATTGTTTTCGGTACCTCTGCTTTGGATAAGTTCCCAAAGCTGCTTTTTGATAAGCTTTCCGGAAAAAAACATGCATTTGATACGAATGAGTATAATATGCCTGTAGAGGGACTTGAACAGAAAAGAGACAGTACTTTTAAGGCTTCTGTACCAATTATGTTCGGCTGTAATAATTTTTGTACTTATTGTATAGTTCCGTATGTTAGGGGACGGGAAAGAAGCAGAAAACCGGAAAATATTATACAGGAAGTAAAAGAATTGGTTGCATCCGGTTATAAAGAAATTATGCTTCTGGGACAGAATGTAAATTCCTATGGAAAAGATCTTCCTGACGGAATTAATTTTCCCGAACTTCTGGAAAGGATAAACGCAATTGACGGAGACTTCATAATTAGATTTATGTCATCGCACCCAAAGGATGCCGGAAAAGAACTTATTGATACTATTATTCGATGTGAAAAAGTTGGCAGACATTTTCATCTTCCAGTGCAAAGCGGAAGTAATGATATACTTGAGAAAATGAACCGCAGGTATACAGTTGAAAGGTATATGGAAACAATAAATTATGCCCGCAGTATTATTCCGGATTTTTCGTTTACTACTGATATTATTGTAGGATTTCCAAATGAAAGCGAAGAGGATTTTGAAAAAACACTTGAACTTATGAAGCGTGTGGGGTATGATAATATTTATTCGTTTATTTACTCAAAGCGTTCCGGAACAAAGGCGGCTGAAATAAATGATCTTATTTCAGACGAGGAAAAAAGTCAACGAATGACCAGACTTCTTGCTTTGCAGAGAGAAATTTCCACTGAAAACTACAAACGCTTTATCGGAAGAAAAATGAGAGTGCTTGTAGACGGTAAAGGAAAAAGGGAAGGTTGGCTTACCGGAAAAAGCAGTGAGTTTATAATAGTTGAATTTGAAGGCGATGAATCCCTGACGGGCAGTTTTGCCGATGTAGAAATAATCGGCGCTAAAAATTGGGCTGTTACAGGTAAATTGATTGAAAAAAAGGAGAAATAAAAATGGATACAATTTCAATGGCAAGAGAATTAGGAAAGCTTATACAGGCTGATCCGAGATATGACGCATATATAAAGGCAAAGGAAACAAATGATAAGGACGAAGAACTTCAGAAGCTTATCAATGATTTTACAATGAAACGTTATGAGCTTAATATGGAAATGTCTAAAACAGATAAAGATACTGATAAGGTAAAAGAGCTTGACGGAGTTATCAAGAATATTTACGGTGAAATTATGGTAAATCCTAATATGGCTGCATTTAATGCTGCAAAAAATGCCATGGACGGTATGCTGGCAGAAATTAACAACATTATTACTGCGTCTGCAAACGGAGAAGATCCTGAAACCTGTCCGTCACAGCCGAGCGGTTGTTCAGGCAGCTGTTCAACTTGCGGCGGATGTCATTGATCTGATATGATTTAAATAAAATTTTTAGCTTTTTGACTTTTTCATGAATTTTTCTGAAAAGGTCAAATTGCATAATCGGAGGTTATTGATGGAAATAGACAGATCCAAAATTTCCCCTATGATGAAGCAGTATCTGGATACTAAAGACGATTATCCCGATACTATACTGTTTTTCCGTGTGGGCGACTTTTATGAAATGTTTTTTGATGATGCACTTTTGGTATCTAAAACTCTTGAACTTACCCTGACGGGAAAGGAATGCGGACTTGAGGAAAGAGCACCTATGTGCGGAGTTCCTCACCACAGCAGTGAAATATATGTAAAAAAGCTTATAGAAGCAGGGTATAAAGTTGCTATATGCGAACAGCTTACAGATCCGTCTGAAGGAAAAGGTATAGTACAGAGAGATGTTATAAGAGTTGTTACACCCGGTACGCTTATAGAAAGCAGTATGCTCAGCGACGATAATAATAATTATATATGCTGCGCTTATTATGATAATCAGAGCTGCGGAATGTGCTTTGCTGATATATCAACGGGAGAGGTTCGTCTTGCACTTGTTGACGGCGGGAAAAATCTTGAACCCGAGCTTGTAGATTTGTTGTCCAGATACAGTCCGGCAGAAGTTATATTTAATCCTGAATTTCTTTCTCTTAAAACAGTCCTTGATTTTATAAAGGAAAAATTGGGCTGTTCGGTAACACTCAGAGAATCGGAGTGTTTTGATCCGGATTTGAAGAAAGAAACTGTGTATAAACAATTTTCCGTTTCTTCAATGGATATGCTGGGACTTGCCGAAAGCGGTGCGGATGTTTGTGCGGTGTGCGGACTGTTTGAATATATCGGTGATACTCAAAAAACCCTTACAGGACGTTTCACTTCAATTGAACGTCAGGACGCTTCGTCGATTATGGCTTTGGATCTTACTGCAAGACGAAATCTTGAGCTTACTGAAACCTTAAGAAACAAGGAAAAGAAAGGTTCTCTTCTGTGGGTACTTGATTCCACAAGAACATCAATGGGCAAGAGACTTCTTAAAACTTATATTGAACAGCCGCTTACCAGTCCGGCAAGAATTATTGACAGACTTGAAGCTGTGGAGCAGTTTACTAAAAATCCTGTTGTACTTATGGAAACCGGCGATATTTTAGAGCGTGTTTATGATCTTGAACGTCTTATGACAAGGGTAATGTACAAAACTGCAACCCCAAGAGATTTGAAGTCGCTGTCTGTGACGTCTCTCCAGCTGCCCGGTCTGAAAGAACAGCTGAAAAAGCTGTCCGGTTCAAAGCTGATAAATTCTCTGGAAAGCAGTATCTCAACTCTTGAGGATATATCCGGACTGGTTGAAAACGCTATAATTGATGAACCTCCGGTTTCCGTAAAGGACGGCGGCGTTATAAAGGACGGTTTTAATGAAGAGCTTGACGACCTCAGGCATATAATGAACAGCGGTAAGAATATTATTACTGAAATCGAGGAACGTGAGCGTGAAGAAACTGGAATAAAGGGACTGAAAATCGGTTTTAACCGTGTATTCGGGTATTATATTGAGGTTACACGTTCATACTACGATCTTGTTCCTGACCGATACATACGCAAGCAGACACTGACAAACTGTGAACGATTTATCACGGAAGAGCTTAAAAATGCCGAGAATAATATTCTTGGTGCAAAGGACAAGGCGCTGAGGCTTGAAGCAGATATTTTCTCGGAAGTACGTGATTTTCTGGCGTCAAAACTTCAGAGCGTTCAGCGTACTGCTTCTGCTGTTGCCGCAGTAGATGTTTTGTCATCATTTGCCGATGTTTCAATGAAAAATAATTATACTCGCCCGGAAATTGCAATTGACGGAGTTATCGATATACATGACGGACGTCATCCGGTTGTAGAACTTATGCTATCTGATGAAATATTTGTGCCTAATGATATTTATCTTGATACAAAGGGCAGTAGAATGTCAGTTATAACAGGGCCTAACATGTCCGGTAAATCAACATACATGAGACAGACTGCGCTTATTACTCTTATGGCTCAGATGGGTTGTTTTGTTCCTGCGTCATACGCAAAAATTTCTGTGGTTGACAGAATTTTCACTAGAGTAGGAGCTTCCGATGATCTTACCGCAGGACAAAGTACCTTTATGGTTGAGATGAGCGAAGTTTCGGATATATTAAAATTTGCCACAAAAAACAGCCTTGTGATTCTTGACGAGGTGGGACGTGGTACGTCAACCTTTGACGGTATCAGTATTGCAAGAGCAGTTGCGGAACATATATGCAGTTCAAAAAATCTTGGCTGCAAGACGCTTTTTGCCACTCATTATCATGAGCTTATCGAACTTGAAAATCTCATGGAAGGCGTTAAGAATTACAGCATAGCCGTTAAGAAAAGCGGCGATGGAATACGCTTTTTACGAAAGATTGTCAAGGGCGGTGTAGACGAAAGCTACGGTATTGAGGTCGCAAAGCTTGCAGGACTTCCAAATAAAGTTGTCAAACGTGCCAGAGAGCTTTTGGCTGAAATGGAACTTGAAAATAAAACCGTACGAAAAGCGGACAGTGACGACGGTCAGATAAGCTTTGAAATACTCAACAGAGATATTCTTGCAGACCGTCTGAGAAAAACAAACGTTGCCGAGCTTACTGACAGTGAGTGCAGAGAAATGCTTGAGGAACTGGCAAAGCTTGCTGATTAAAGCAAAAAGGAGGATTAAATGGCGGAAATCAATGTACTGAGTAAGGATATTTCCGAACTTATTGCCGCCGGAGAGGTTATTGAACGTCCGGCGTCTGTAATAAAGGAACTTCTTGAGAATTCAATAGACGCAGGAGCCGAGCATATAACCGTTGAAATAAAAAACGGCGGTACTACTTATATGCGTATAACCGACGACGGCTGCGGAATTGCTCCCGATCAGGTGGCTACTGCATTTCTCCGCCATGCCACAAGCAAAATTACGTCTAAAGATGATCTGGACAGTATTTTGACTCTTGGTTTCAGAGGAGAAGCGTTGGCGTCAATTTCAGCTGTTGCAAGGGTAGAAGTGCTTACAAAGCAGCATGAAAGCGAACTGGGAACTAATTACATAATTGAGGGAAGCATTGAAAAACTGAATGAACCTACAGGCTGTCCGGACGGAACAACAATTATCATTCGTGATATTTTTTACAATGTACCGGTACGTCAGAAGTTTATGAAAAGAGACTCTGCTGAGGCAAATGCAATCATTTCAATTATGCAGAAGATAGTACTGTCTCACCCTGAAATTTCTTTTAAGCTAATTAAAGACAATAAGGTCGAGTTTACCTCTGCCGGAGACGGGGAGCTTTATTCGGCGATTTACGGAGTGTACGGAAGAGATTTTGCCCATGACCTTATTCCTGTTGATTACAGTGAAAACGGTATAGCGGTAAAGGGGTATGTTATTAAACCTCTGTATTCAAAGTCCAATAGAGTATTTCAGAACTTTTTTATAAACGGAAGATTTGTAAAATCTGTGACATGCTGCGTGTCTCTTGAAGAGGCATACAAAAATCTTATAATGGTCGGAAAATATCCTGCGTGTGTGCTGATGCTTGATGTTCCTCCCGCAACTGTAGATGTAAACGTTCACCCTGCAAAGGCGGAAGTAAGGTTTTCTGATGAAAAGATCGTTTTCAACTGCGTGTATTTTGCAGTTAAAAATGCACTTATGGCGTCCGGACTTATTTATGAATTTCAGATGAAGGAAGAAAAGAACGGTATCGTTGATTATAAAGCGAAACCTTTTGAACCTGAAAAATTTGAACAGCCTAAAATTCCTGAAAAAACAGAAAATACTATGTCTGTGAGATCTGTATCAAATTCTGAATATTCCGCTGCTTATTCTAGTGAAAAAGTGAAAAGCGATAATACAACTGCTTTTCATTCAGAATCAATAAATCTTTCGTCCAGAAAGATGATTTATGGAAATGATGGAAGAACAGGTTTTTCTGATGTTCAGAAAAATACTCAAGAAGAAACCAATCAGTCATATGAAAATGAAAAAGATTTTGGTGAGTTCAGTTATATTAACAGTAACTCGTTTAAAAAACCTGTACCTGATCCTGAACCGCATGTAGAGGAAAAAACAGAAGAACTTGAAATAAAAGTTATTGGGGAGCTTTTTAAAAATTATATTTTGGCAGAATCAGGTAATAATATGGTTATGATTGATAAGCATGCTGCTCATGAAAGAGTGATTTTTGAAAAGCTGAGAAGTAACTGTACTTCTGCCGACAGTCAGATCCTTATTGACAGTATGGAAATTTTACTTTCAGAAAATGAATGCGGAGCACTTGAAGAAAACAGTGATGTTCTTGAAAACATGGGATTTAAAATAGATACTTCCGGTTCACCTTTTGTGAAGGTAACTGCTGTTCCGTTGATTCTTGATATGCTCAATATGGATGAAATAATTCCTGAAATAGCAGAAAATCTTTATCTTAACAAAGTCAATCCTCAGACTCATTGTCTGGACGACACACTTCATGATCTTGCCTGCAAGGCTGCTATAAAGGCAAATGATAAAAACAGTATACCTGAACTTCAGCAGCTTGCAGAAGATGTTTATTACAATGAAAATATCAGGCACTGTCCTCATGGCAGACCTGTAATGTTTGTGCTTTCAAAGCGGGATATAGAAAAACAGTTTAAAAGGATACAGTAGAATGGAAAAAATAAAAATTGCTGTTATTGCAGGTCCTACCGCTTCGGGAAAAACTGAATTGGGCGTTCAAATTGCCAAGTCGTTTGACGGAGAAGTGATTTCTGCGGATTCTATGCAGATATATAAGGGTATGGATATTGCAACTGCTAAGCCGACACAGGAGGAAATGGGCGGTATTCCTCATCATCTTATTGACTTTCTGGAGCGTGACAAAGCGTTCAGCGTAGCGGATTATGTGGAACTGGCTAATGAAAAAATAAATGAGATTCATAAACGTGGTCGTTTGCCTGTAATAGTTGGCGGAACGGGACTTTATATTTCCTCTCTGATTGACAATATTCAATTTCCGGATATAAAATCCGATCCGGAAATCAGAAAAAAACTGGAACAGGAAGCAGCCGAGTTTGGTAATGATAAGCTTTTTGAACGGCTTGAAAAATGTGATCCTGAAACTGCCGCTGAGCTTCATCCTAATAATCTGGTACGTGTGATACGTGCTTTGGAGGTTTATGAAATTACAGGACGAAAGCTTAGTGAATATAAAGCTGAAAGCCGCCTTGTTGAGTCTCCTTATGAATCGGTAATAATCGGATTGAATTATCATGACAGACAAAAGCTTTATGATAAAATCAATCGGCGTGTAGATATAATGGTGGAAAACGGACTTGTTGAAGAGTCCAGAAAAGTTTTTGAATCAGGTGAAATGAGAACTGCTGCTAATGCTATAGGTTATAAGGAATTGATTCCGTATTTTGAAAACAGAGCGGATCTACAGACCTGTATTGATAAAATTAAGCAGGAAACCAGACGTTATGCAAAGCGTCAGATGACTTGGTTTAGGAAAAATGCAAAAATTCAGTGGTTAATGTTAGATGAATTTGACAATAAAGAGAAATTTTTTGATAATTGTAAAAAAAATATAGCCAAAGCGTTGAGTTTGTGATATAATATAAAATAAGTATTTTTACATACGTTTTCGGGTAATAACCGAAAAAACAGATAAACAAATGTTTTGAAAAAACACAATATTTATAAGGGGTGTTACCATGAACAAAATTCTTAATTTGCAGGATGTATTTCTTAATCAGGCCAGAAAAGATAAAATACCGGTGACTATTTATCTTACAAATGGTTTTCAGTTCAAAGGTATAGTAAGAGGATTTGACAATTATGTCGTTATTCTGGATTGCGAGGGAAAGCAGAATCTTGTTTATAAGCATGCTATTTCCACAATTTGTCCTGTTAAGCCTATACCTATTCTTGATGGGTCTGAAAAGGCGGAACAGTAAGGGAGAAATAAATGAATTCGGCTACTTCCAGAATTTTAAGCGTATTGCTTTTAATCTGTATAACAACTTCTCTGCTGAGCGTTATTATTCATTTGAATGATGAAGAATATAAAACCGAAACCGCTACTTATGCAGAGGCTGATGATTCTGTTTCTTTTAAGGCAATTTATATAAGAAATGAAGAAGTAGTGCGTTACAGCGGAAACGGTGTTGTAAGCTACGAAGTCCCGGACGGAGGAAAGCTTGGCAAAGGGTCTGTAATTGCCGAAATCTATGCTGATGAAAGCCAGATTGATGTCAAGCAGAAAATTGACGATATTAACAATCAGCTTAGTATTCTTAAGAAAATCCAGAATCCGGGTACTATTGAATCTGCTCAGCCGTCTAACCTGGCAACTCTTATTGATGAAAAGTACAGAAGCATAATAAGCGACAGAGAATCCGGTAATATTGAGGATATTTCCTCTAAAAGAGATGAACTTGCTGTATTGCTTAGTACTTATCAGCTTGTAACAGACTCAGCTTCTGATTTTACAAAACGTATGACTGATCTGAATAATCAGATTGCTCAATTAAAATCAACTGAAACCGTTCCTCTTGATAGTATCGTGTCTGATAGATCGGCTTATTTTGTAAGCTATGCAGACGGTTACGAAGAAGAACTGACTATGGACAAGCTCAGCAGTATTACTCCTGAGCTTATAGGCAGCGTAAAGGACAGCGGTCCGGTTGACGAAGGAAATATAGTCGGAAAATTGATTGACGGCTATGAGTGGTACGCCGCAGGAATCATTGACAACAGAGAAGCTCAGTTTTCTCTTGAAGAAGATGTTAAGCTGAAATTTCAGTCTACGTCCGATACGGTTGAGGGTACGATTTTTGATATCAGGGATACTAAAATTCCCGGTCAAAGTATCGTGATAGTTAAGTGTGATGAGCTTACTTATGATCTTGTTCAGCACAGGACAGAACAGGTTGAAATGATTAAAGGCGAATACGAGGGCATTAAGGTATCAAGAAAAGCTATTAGGTTCAAGGATATTGAGGAAACTGTCGTAGATGAAGAAACCGGCGAGAAAACTACAAAAACAGTAAACTGTAAAGGCGTTTATGTAAAGCTTGGAGAACAAATAAATTTCAAAAAGCTTGACGTGGTATACGAAGGAAACAATTATGTTTTGTCCTCTATGAATGCAGGAAGCGATTATGTTTCGCTTTATGATGATATAGTAGTGGAAGGTGTTGACGCTGATGGAAACTGATTTCAGCTATATTGATGAAAATTATAAGAAAATAGCTTATAATGTTCAGGAAGCTTTTGCTAAATACAGAAATTCCAATGAACATATTGATATTATGGCGGTTACGAAGACTGTTGATCCTCAAGCCGTTAATCATGCAATAGGGCTGGGTATAGGACTTTTGGGTGAAAACCGTGTTCAGGAATATATGGCAAAAAAAGAATTTTACAGTAAGAATACAGATGTTCATTTTATTGGACATTTACAGACAAATAAGGTAAAATATATAATTGACAGTGTTTCAGTTATACAGTCGGTTGACAGCGCTAAACTTGCAGCTGAAGTGGACAGGCAAGCGCAAAGACTGGGAAAAATTCAGGATATACTTATTGAGGTAAATATAGGTGATGAGGCTTCTAAAGGCGGTGTTGGCAGATCTTTTCTCAGGGAACTACTGTATGAAGCCGCTGAAATGAAGAATATAAAGGTTTGCGGACTTATGGCTATTCCGCCGGCTGAAAATGCTGAAAAATTTTTATGCGATATGCAGCAATTATATATTGACATTTCAAGTGAAAACATAGATAATATAAATATGGACATTCTTTCAATGGGAATGTCAAATGATTATATTAAAGCAATTCAGTATGGTTCAAATTTAATAAGAATCGGCAGGGGACTTTTTGGACCCAGAATCTATAAGTAATATGCCGTTTTTTATGCGCTTTTACAGTGCATAGATGTGATTTTAATAAAACTGTTTAAAGCAGTGCGGAGATAGGAGAACGGAGAATATGGATATTTTTAAGAACATTAAGGATTTTTTTGTACCGCCGGAGGAAGGCGATGAACAGTATGAGGAAATGTCACGCAGCAGACAGTACAGCGGCAGCGGACATTCTTCTGAAAGAGACAGCGATTATGAGGGAAGCAGAAGCTACAGAGCAGAACGCTTTGACAGTGATGAAGAAAAAAGAAGCAACAAGGTTGTAAACATTCAGGCAACAGCACAGCTTCAGGTAGTACTTGTTAAACCGGAGGTCTTTACTGATGCAAAACAGATCGCAGATCATCTGATTGCTAAAAAAACTGTTGTGCTTAATCTTGAAACAGCGTCCGCTGAAAATAAAAGAAGAATAATTGATTTTCTTGTAGGCGTTGCTTATGCAAACGGCGGAAGCCTGAAACCTGTTGCTAATATGACATATATTATAACACCTTACAATGTCGGATTTATAGGAGAAGATCTTGTGGGGGAGTTGGAGAACAATGGAGTGATTATCTGATAGATGAGTGATAACATTTCAGCAGCGGATGAAAGTAAGCGGCTTGTTTCCAGAATTAACGATATGATAAGACTTGCAGAAAAAAGAGGATCGGTTTATTCTTCTTTTCTGAATGCCCGCGAATGTGTATTGGCTGAGGCAGAACTGAAAAGACTGATGTATGATAATTACTGCTTTTACGGATTATTTGAAAATGCAGAAAGAAAAATGCTTTGTGTGTTTAAAGAATATTATCAGCCTGAAAACAGTGATTTTCCTATGACTTGTCTGACATTTTCTTATCGAAAGGAAAATAAACTTACACACAGAGACTTTCTCGGAGCAATAATGGCTTTGCAGATAAAGCGTGAAACTGTAGGCGACATTGTAATTGGCGACGGAACGGCACAGATCGCAGTTTCTGATTCTGTTGGGAATGTTATTAAAAGCGATATCAGGAAAATAGGCTCTGTTGGCGTAAAAGTCTCAGATGAATGCGGTACGGTATTGAAAAAGGTTCAGGAATTCAAAGAAATTAAAGGAACTGTTGCGTCTTTAAGGCTTGATAGTGTTCTTAGTCTCGCTTTGAATATGAGCCGAAGCCGAACTGCCGGAATAATAAAAGGAATTGGTGCGGAAGTAAATTATTTTCTTAAATACGACAGTTCATTTAATTTGTCGCAGGGAGATATTATTTCTGTTAAGGGTTTTGGAAAATACAGGCTTGAAGAAATTTCAGGCATCACAAAGAAAGGCAGAATACACATAACTTTGTGTAAATATTGTTAAGAGGTGAGTGGCGTTGATAAGTGCAAGTGATATAAGAGAAAGAAAATTTGAAAAAGCTGCTTTTGGATATAAGCAGGAGGAAATCGATGATTTTCTTGCTGAATTGATTTCTGAATTTGAAGAACTGGATGCTGAAAGGGAAGACCTTCACAGTAAGATTCAGATACTTGCCGATAAGGTAAGAGAATACCGTCAGGACGAGGATGCATTAAAGGACGCTTTGCTGGGAGCGCAGAAGCAGGGACATAAGGTTGTTGCTGAGGCTCAGGAAAAAGCGGATGAAATAATTGCACAGGCTGAAGAAAAGGCAAAGATTTTACTTGACGAAGCGACAGTTCAGCATGAAGCGGCTATGGAAAAGAACCGTGCTGAAATTGCAAAAGAAAAGGAAAATCTTATAGAAGCGCAAAAGCAGGTTTCTGAATTTAAGAAAAGCTTGTTTGATATGTATAAAACTCATCTTGAAATGATTTCCGCTATGCCTGAGATTGAACTTGATGAAGAGGATACGTCTCAGTATTCCGAACAGACCGAAACGACTGAAGAAGAATTGCCGCAGCCGGATCCGTTTGCAACGTCAAGCTTTTCTGCAAGAACTATAAAGGGAGTATATGAATCAAGGTTTACAGACCTCCAGTTTGGTCAGAATAATTCCCATACGGGTAATACTACAACAACTGAAAAGGAAGAAGTATAAGCGATGGATTATAACAAGACATTAAATCTGCCGAAAACAGATTTTCCCATGAGGGGAAATCTGCCGAAAAGAGAACCTGAAACCCTAAAAAAATGGGAAGATGATAGACTGTATTATAAAATGATAGAAAATAATAAGGGGAACCCGAAGTATATTCTTCATGACGGTCCTCCTTATGCAAACGGTCAGATTCATCTGGGAACAGCTCTTAACAAAACTTTAAAGGATTTTATTATAAAGCAGAAAAATATGAGTGGGTACTGTGCGCCTTATGTTCCCGGTTGGGATACGCACGGTCTTCCTATTGAGCTAAAGGCGATGAAGGATATCGGAGTTGAAAACGGTGCGATCCCTCCGGTTGAACTGAGAAAGCATTGTAAAAACTTTGCTCTTAAGCATGTAAACAGCCAGATGGAACAGTTTAAACGTCTGGGAAGTCTTGGAGATTACGATGATCCGTATCTTACTCTTAAGCCTGAATATGAGGCAAGACAGGTTGAAGTTTTTGGTAAAATGGCAAAGGACGGATATATGTACAAGGGTCTAAAGCCTGTTTATTGGTGTCCTGACTGTAATACTGCCCTTGCCGAAGCTGAAATTGAATATGCAAACGATCCGTGTACATCAATTTATGTTAAATTCAACGTAACCGATGACAAGGGACTGTTTACTGGTATGGGACTGGATTTAAGCAAGATTTATTTTGTGATCTGGACTACTACTACATGGACAATTCCGGGTAACCTTGCAATTTGTCTTGGACCTGAGTACGAATATACTCTTGTTAAAAACGGTGACGAATATTATGTGATGGCGGCTGAGCTTGTAAGGGTTACAATGGAAACTGCCGGAATAGAAGATTATACAACAGTTGGTTCCTTTACAGGCGCTGAACTTGAACATATAAAAACAAAGCACCCGCTTTATGACAGACTTTCTCCTGTTATCGTGGGAGATCATGTAACACTGGAAAGCGGTACCGGCTGCGTTCATACCGCTCCAGGCTACGGTGTCGAGGACTTTGAAGTGTGCAAGAATTATGACGATATCGGAATTCTTGTATGTGTTGACGCTAAGGGTAAACAGACTGAAGAAGCCGGAGAGTTTGCAGGTCTTGATACTAATGAAGCTAATAAGGCAATAGCTGCAAAGCTTGAAGAAACAGGCGCACTTCTGGCAAGTCAGCATATCACTCACCAGTATCCTCACTGCTGGAGATGTAACAGTCCTATTATCTACCGTGCTACAGAACAGTGGTTCTGCTCGGTAAACGGATTTAAGGACGAGGCTGTAAAGGCTATTGAAAATGTAAAGTGGATCCCTGAATGGGGTGAAGACAGAATCAAGGGAATGGTTCGTGACAGAAGCGACTGGTGTATTTCCAGACAGAGAACTTGGGGCGTACCGATTCCTATCATATATTGCAAGGATTGCGGAAAACCAATCGTTACCGATGAAACAATCAAGGCAATTTCTGATTTGTTCCGTAAAGAAGGAGCAGACGCATGGTGGACAAGAGAATTAAGCGAATTTATTCCTGACACTGTAAAATGCGAATGCGGCTGCGGAGAATTCACAAAAGAATATGATATCATGGACGTATGGTTTGACAGCGGTGTGTCTCATACTGCCGTTATGGACGAATACGATTCATTGACATGGCCTGCTGATCTTTATCTTGAGGGCGCTGATCAGTACAGAGGCTGGTTTCAGTCATCGTTGCTTACATCAGTAGTTTATAAGGGAACTGCTCCTTATAAAGCAGTCTGCACTCATGGTTGGGTAGTTGACGGTCAGGGCAAAACAATGCATAAGTCACTGGGCAACGGTATTGATCCGGCAGAAATTGTAGATCAGTATGGTGCGGATATACTCAGACTTTGGGTGGCTTCATCAGATTATCATTCGGATATCAGAATATCTCCTGAGATTTTAAAACAATTGTCAGATGCATATAAGAAAATCAGAAATACAGCAAGATTTATTCTTGGCAATATTTCAAACGGAGATGGTTTTAATCCTGATAAAGATGCCGTTTCAGACGATGAACTTCTTGAAATTGATAAGTGGGCATTGATGCGTCTTGACAGCCTTATTGATAGGGTTCAGAACGGTTACAATGAATTTGATTTTCATATTGCTTTCCATAGTATTCATAATTTCTGTGTAACTGATATGTCAAACTTCTATCTTGATATTATTAAGGACAGACTGTACTGTGAAGGCGAAAAATCTGTAAAGAGACGTGCTGCACAGACGGCTATGTATCGTATTCTCAGCGGCGTTGCAAGACTGATAGCGCCAATTATGTCATTTACAGCTGAAGAAATCTGGAGCTATCTGCCTCATTGTAATAAAGACAATGCTGAGAGCATATTCTTAAATGAAATGCCTGAAAAGTCCGGAATTGAGTTCAGTGATGAATTTATCGGTAAGTGGGAATTTATTTATAATACAAGAGAAACAGTAAATAAGGTTCTTGAAGAAAAGCGTAATGAAAAGGTTATCGGTAAGTCCCTTGAAGCTAATGTTATTATTCACTGCTGTGGTGATATGTATGAAAAGTACAATGCTATAGCTGACCAGCTTGCTGAAATTCTTATTGTTTCCGGAGTTTCTGTAGTTAAGGCTGATAATGAGTCGCCGCAATTTGAAGTTGTCAAGGCAACAGGTGAAAAATGCGAAAGATGCTGGGTATATTCGGAAACTGTCGGCAGATGCAATGAACACCCGACACTTTGTGATAGATGTGCCGGAGTAGTTGAATAAAGAAATAATGACTTGCCGTTCATCTGAGCGGCAAGTTATATTTTTATTAGAGAGGAAGATGAATATTTTTATATTATTAATAGCGTTTTCTGCTGCTGCTTTACTAACGGGCGCAGATCAGCTTATAAAGTATTGGGCAGTTGAAAATCTTAAAGGACAACCGTCAAAAGAATTTATAAAAATCGGAAATACAAAAATACTGAATCTTACGTATCTTGAAAACGACGGTGCGGTTTTCGGAAGCTTCAGCGGTATGAGATGGGTTCTGCTTGGAATTACTTCTTTATTAATGATATTTTGTATTTACTATTTGATCAAACATAAAAAAGAGTTGCTGACAGTCATTTCCATGACGCTTATTATAAGCGGCGGATTCGGAAATATAATTGATCGTCTGTTCCGTGGCGGACTTGTTGTGGATTATCTTGATGTACAGCTTTTTGACTTCGCAATATTCAATTTTGCAGACTGTTGTGTGGTAGTCGGAGTTGTACTACTGTTGATTCAAATACTGTTTTTTGATAAAAGCACGAGCCAAAAAAACAAAAATGAATCGGTGCAGACAGATGAATAACATTATTCTGACAGTACCGGAAGAAGCAGGCGGTCTGAGACTTGACAAGTGGTTGACTTCTCAGATTGAAGATCTGACCAGAACCGCAGTTCAGAATCTTGTTGAAAGCGGAGAAGTACTGGTCAACGGTAAAACAGTTGCTAAGAATTATAAACAAAAGGCAGGAGATGTTGTTGAAATAAATATTCCCGAACCAGTTGAACTGAATACTGAACCGGAGAATATTCCTCTTGATATTATTTATGAGGATAGCAGTTTGTTGGTAGTCAATAAACCAAAGGGAATGGTAGTGCATCCGGCGCCGGGCAATTACAGCGGAACTCTTGTAAATGCTTTGCTTTATCACTGCGGAGACAGTCTTTCGGGAATTAACGGTGTGATCCGTCCCGGGATCGTCCATAGAATTGATAAAAATACCAGCGGCTTACTGATTGTAGCGAAAACGGATAATGCTCATAAGTTTCTTGCAGAACAGATCAAAGTTCACAGCTTTACCCGTGAATACGAGTGTATAGCCTGCGGCAGATTTAAAGAGACAGAGGGTACGGTGGACGCACCGATCGGAAGAAATCCCAATGACCGTAAAAAAATGTGCGTTACTGATAAAAATTCCAAAAATGCAGTCACGCATTATAAGGTATTGGAGCAGTTTGAAAAATATGCTCATCTTAAATGTATTCTGGAAACGGGAAGAACTCATCAGATAAGGGTGCATTTAGCGTATAAAGGACATTCGGTGTTGGGGGACGATGTCTACGGCAAAGAGTTTAAGGGAATAGACGGACAGTGCCTTCATGCTAAAAAGATTGGATTTATTCATCCGGAGACAGAAAAGTATATGGAATTTGACAGTGAACTGCCGGATTACTTTAAAGAGATTTTAAGAAAGGTCAGGTAATTATGCCCGATTTATCAAATATTTTTTTAATAACAGATATGGACGGAACACTGCTTCCGGAAAATAAAATATTATCAGACAGAGACAAGTCGGCGATAAAACAATTCAGAAAAGACGGTGGAAAATTTACAATTGCAACGGGAAGAACTTTGCAATCAGCTGAGAAATATATTAAAGAACTTGAAATTGAGCTGCCTGTTATTTTATATAACGGCTCGTTGATCTATGATACTCATACTGATGATGTTATGTTTACAGACGAACTGCCGGATTGCTCCAAGGAAATTGCCGCAGAACTCTTTAAATTTATGGAAAATCCTGGGGGAGAGGTTTTAAGACTTGACAATATTTATGTTGTGTGTAATAATGAATATGAAAAAGAGCATACAAGAATTTGTCAGGTTGAACCGGCTTATGCAACTCTTGACAGCGTACCTTCGGGCGGTTGGTTTAAGATTCTTTTTGCTGCAGAGCCTTCTCAGATTACAAAGCTTGGAGAATATGTAAAAACCAGAAATTTCCCTGTGGATTTTGTACGCTCTCATGATATCTTTATTGAAATGCTTCCAAAAGGAAGTTCAAAAGGCGCTGCTTTGAAAGAGTACATAAAACTGTTGAATATGGAAAATTATACAGTTATTGCTGCCGGAGATTATAATAACGATATTGAAATGCTTCAATTTGCCGATTTCGGTGCGGCAACGGCTAATGCTCAGCAGGACGTTAAAGACATAGCCGATATAACGCTTAAAAATTCAAGCGATGAAAATGCAATCGCAGAACTTATAGATATGATTTATTCAGGCAATATAAAAAATAAATAGGATTATAATTACACTTATTGATATTATTATTCAGGAGGTAAAAAATGGACGGCACAACTAAGAAATGCCTGCAGGTCAATGCCTGCAAAATCAGAAAAGGAATAATAGAGGGGGTTTATAATGCAAAGTCCGGACACCCGGGCGGTTCGCTTTCAATAGCAGATCTGCTTACATATCTTTATTTTGAAAAGATGAATGTAAATTCTTCTGATCCTGAGGATCCGGACAGGGACAGATTCGTTCTTTCAAAGGGACACTGTGCTCCGGCACTTTATGCAGTTTTAGCTCTTAAAGGCTATTTTTCGGATAAAGAATTAAAAAGTCTTAGACATATCGGAGCAATGCTTCAGGGACACCCATGTATTCATACAAAGGGTATCGACATGTCAAGCGGTTCTCTGGGACAGGGAATTTCAGCCGCATGCGGTATGGCATTGGCTGGAAAGCTTGACGGTAAATCTTATAAGGTTTATACAGTACTTGGAGACGGTGAAGTCGAAGAAGGTCAGGTATGGGAGGCGGCAATGTTTGCGTCACATAAAAATCTTGATAATCTTATAGCAGTTGTTGATAATAACGGTCTTCAGATTGACGGTCCTATTTCAGAAGTTTGTTCTCCTGAACCGATTACAGATAAATTTGCCGCATTCGGCTGGCATGTGATTACAATGGACGCTCATGATTTTGATTCAATAGAAAAAGCTTTCGCCGAGGCAGATACGATAAGCGGCAAGCCTGTTGCTATTATTCAGAAAAGTATTAAGGGCAAAGGCGTTTCATTTATGGAAAATCAGGTTTCATGGCATGGAAGTGCGCCTAATAAGGAACAGTATGAACAGGCAATGAAAGAGCTTGACGCTCAGTTAAAGGAACTGGAGGATTAATAAATATGTCAGATATAATAAAAAAGGCGACCAGAGAAAGCTACGGCGAAGCATTAACGGAGCTTGCTGAAAAGTATCCGGAGTTAGTGGTTCTTGACGCAGACCTTGCTGCCGCTACAAAGACAAGTATTTTTAAGAAGGCTTATCCCGAAAGATTTTTTGACTGCGGTATTGCAGAGGCTAATATGATGGGGGTAGCGGCAGGACTTGCCGCATGCGGTAAAATTCCTTTTGCAAGTACCTTTGCAATGTTTGCGGCAGGCAGAGCATATGAAATTGTAAGAAATTCAATCGGTTATCCGGGACTTAACGTTAAAATCGGCGCTACTCATGCGGGTATTTCTGTAGGCGAAGACGGCGCTACTCACCAGTGCAATGAAGATATTGCGCTTATGAGAACAATACCGGGTATGACAATTATAAATCCGGCGGACGATGTTGAAGCTAAAGCGGCAGTAGAAGCGGCGATACTTCATAATGGTCCTGTATATCTGCGGTTCGGCAGACTTGCAGCTCCGGTTTTTAATGATAAGGAAACATATAAATTTGAAATGGGAAAAGGTATTACTTTAAGAGAAGGCGATGATATTACTATTATTGCTACAGGTCTTATGGTAAGCGAAGCAGTTGCTGCTTCTGATGAACTTAAAAAAGAAGGAATTAATGCGGGAGTAATTAATATTCATACTATTAAACCGCTTGATAAGGAACTTATATGCCGTGCGGCTGAGGACAGCGGTATTCTTATGACAGTTGAAGAACACAGCGTAATAGGCGGACTTGGTTCGGCTGTTGCCGAAGCTGTAACTGAATGCTATCCTGTACCGGTAATTAAAATCGGAGTGAACGACGAATACGGTCATTCAGGCCCGGCGGCTGATTTGCTGAAGGAATTCGGACTTTGTAAAGATAATATTATTGCTCAGGTTAAAAAAGCACTTAAATAAAATATATGGATACAATTGTTGAGAATAATACAAGGAAATTTTATGCAAGTATAGGAAAAATAATTTTAGGGGTACTTGTTACCGCCATATTAGTTGGTCTGATTTTTTGGTTATTTATTGATATATTATCGGATTTTACGAATTTTATTCCTTTTTTTATTTACAGATTGAAAATACCTATATGCTTTTTTACAGGATTTTTGATAGCTGTTATTGTACAAATTTTAAGGTTTACTATTGTTACTGTTTCAGATGAAAAAGTATGTGTGAGGAGACTTTTAAAAAAATATACATTAGAACTTGAAAAATACTATTTTTATGAAAAAACCGAATATAAGAAGCATAGTATTTCAATGCTTGTGTTTACAAAACATAAAAGGTCTCTTATACTGAAGGATACATCAGGAAAAATTATCAAAATAAGGCTTTACAGCTTTACTTCCGGTAGCTTATATGATCTTATTGATGAAATACATAAGCGTGAAACTGAAGCTATCAGTGATGAAAGAAAAGCGGAGGTTATTCGTAATTCATGGGATAATGAAAGGCGTTTTAATATATCATCGGAAGATATTATACGCAGCGAATGGAAAAAAGTCGGAATTATCATTGCAGTGTGGGTCAGTTTGGCTGTTTGTCTGACGATTTTGCTTATTTTTACCGATAATGATTCTTATAAAACCTTTGAGCTTATTTTTATGGTTATTGTATCATTAATATGTGTTTTGGAAATTCCCTATGAGTTGATAAGGACTGTAAAAAATGTAAAACGCTGTCCTGAATATGTAGAATTTAAAGGAGAGCATTTTATGGTCGGGGAAGATCATTTTATTGTGTCGGACATTAAAAAGCTTACAATGACTTCTGCCGACCGTAAAAGCAGCTCGATTTATCCTGTTCAGCGCTATATTATAGTAACTTGTACTGAAAAGTATAAATATTGGCTTGGTTCTGAAGCGTCTATGTCTGTTAAGGAATATAAAAGACTATGTGCGTTTATTCGTCAGGCATTTATAAATTATCCGGATAAGCTGGAATTTAAAGGGAAACGTTCTTGGTTAAATACATAAAATTATTAATAGTAAAATTTGTATGCCGTTAATTGGCATACAATTATATTATGTATTAATATAAAATTTTGAATTGAAGGGAGTAATTTTTATGGGACTGATTAAAGCTGCATTCGGAGCAATAGGAGGAACTCTTGCAGATCAGTGGAAGGAATATATTTACTGTGATTCTCTGCCCAATGACGTACTTGTTGTAAAAGGCAGTAAAAGAACAAGCAAGCGTTCTTCAAATACTAAAGGAAATGAAAATATTATAACCAACGGAAGCGGTATTGTTGTTTCTGACGGTCAATGTATGATCATAGTAGATCAGGGCAGAATTGTTGAGATCTGCGCTGAACCGGGCGAATATACATACGATATGTCAAGCGAGCCGAGTATTTTTTCAGGCGGTCTGGGAACGGGCATTAAGGAAACATTTAAAACCATAGGAAAAAGATTTGCTTACGGCGGTGATACCGGAAACGATCAGAGAGTTTATTATTTTAATACAAAAGAACTGGTTGACAATAAATTTGGTACGCCGAATCCTGTTCCGTTTCGTGTAGTCGGTCAGAATATCGGTCTTGATATAGATATTTCCATACGATGTAACGGCGTTTATTCATATAAAATTACGGATCCCTTGCTTTTTTATACAAACGTATGCGGAAATGTTGACAGATCATATACTCGCGAAGATATCGACAGACAGCTTAAATCTGAATTTTTAAGCGCATTGCAGCCTGCTTTTGCAAAAATTTCTTCAATGGGAATCCGTTACAGTGCGCTTCCCGGTCATACAATGGAATTTGCTGAAGCTATGAATGAAGCTCTTTCATCCAAATGGAAGGAGCTCAGAGGACTTTCAATTGTTTCGGTAGCAATCAATTCTGTAAGTGCCTCCAAGGAAGACGAGGATATGATCAAGGATATGCAGAGAACTGCCGTTTACCGCAATCCTAATATGGCGGGAGCAGCTATGGTCGGAGCACAGGCGGACGCTATGAAAAAGGCAGCAGGTAATTCAGCCGGAGCTATGACCGGTTTTATGGGTATGAATATGGCAGCTCAGAGTGGAGGACTTAATGCTCAGAATCTGTTTGCTATGGGACAGCAGCAGAATGCACAGCAGTCTGCGCCGGCTAATGGCTGGACATGTGCATGCGGTACGGTAAACACAGGAAAATTCTGTACTGAATGCGGCAAAACAAAGCCTCAGCCCACTGGCAGCTGGACTTGTACATGCGGTACTTTAAATACCGGTAAATTCTGTATTGAGTGCGGCAAGCCGAAGCCGGCAGACGGCTGGACATGCGCATGCGGTGCAGTAAATAAAGGTAAGTTCTGTACTGAATGCGGCAAACCGAAACCGGCGGAAGCTCCGTTATATAAATGCGACAAGTGCGGCTGGGAACCGGAAGACCCTGCTAATCCGCCTAAATTCTGTCCGGAATGTGCTGACCCGTTTGATGAAAATGATATAAAGTAAGAATTACTGTTTTCAGCGAGGTGGAATAATGTCGACTATACTTGAGTATAAATGCCCGTGCTGCGGCGGAGCTGTGAGCTTTGACAGCACTCAGCAGAAAATGGTCTGCCCTTATTGTGACGCTGAATTTGATATTGAAGCGTTGAAAAATTTACAGAATGAGAATGATGATAGTGATAAACAGCCTGAAAGGTATGAATGGGACGTTCAGCCTGGTAATCAATGGGGTGAAGACGAACTTAAAGGAATAAATTTATATACATGCCAATCCTGCGGGGGAGAACTGATTGCAGATGAAAATACAGGCGCTACAAATTGTCCTTACTGCGATAACCCTGTAATATTAAAATCAAGCTTTTCCGGAGATCTGCGTCCTGATTTTGTTATTCCCTTCAAACTTGACAAGAAAGCGGCAAAAGCGGCTATGGAGAATCATCTTAAAGGAAAGCCATTTTTACCTAAAGTTTTTAAGGATCAGAATCACATTGACGAAATTAAGGGCATTTATGTACCTTTCTGGCTCTTTGACTGTGATACATATTCAAAATATACTTTTCGCGGTACTAAAGTGAGACACTGGAGCGACAGCAAATATGACTATACGGAAACTTCACATTTTAACATTTACCGCGAAGGCTGTCTTGCTTTCAGAAATGTACCTGTTGACGGTTCGGAAAAAATGCCTGATGATTTTATGGAATCAATTGAACCTTTTGATTATTCTCAGATGGTTGATTTTGAAACTGCTTATCTTGCAGGGTATCTTGCAGATAAATATGACGTTGACCAAAAAAGCAGTATAGGACGTGCCAACAACAGAATTAAACAGAGTACGGAAGAAGCGTTTAAAAGGACTGTTCAGGGATATGCAACGGTGTCGACCACAGGCTCAAATGTGGGATTTTATAAGAGTGCGGCACATTATGCCTTGCTTCCGGTGTGGATTCTTAATACAACATGGAAAAACCAGAAGTTTATGTTTGCAATGAACGGTCAGACGGGTAAATTTGTAGGAGATCTTCCCACAGATAAAGGATTGTTCTGGAAATGGTTTTTTGGGATATTTGCAATTTCCGGAGCTGCAGCGTCACTGCTGACGGTATTATTGACAATAATAAGGTGATTGATATGAAGATATTAAAAAAAGTATTTTTGTCAGGTCTTGCATGTCTGTCTTTAATCGTTCCGTTATCTGCCGGAGCTGAAGGCAAGCTGAATGATGCTGATCTGCCGAGAGTAGTTGATGAAGCGAATTTGCTGTCAGACAGTGAAGAAAAAGAGCTTGCCGGTAAAATTGAAGATTTGACTGATAAATACGATTTTGATATAGTAATAGTTACTGCTGATACTATTAACGGAGAAACGCCTATGGCGTATGCGGACGATTATTATGATTATAACGGTTACGGTGCAGGTGCAGACAATGACGGTATACTTCTGCTTTTGAGTATGGAGGATCGTGATTGGTGGATCTCTACAACCGGATATGGTATTGATGCGTTTACAGATTATGGAATTGATGTTATCGGAGATGAAATTGTACCGGATTTAAGTAACGGTGACTATTATTCTGCGTTTACTGAGTTTATTGATTTGACGGACGATTTTTTGGCGGAGGCTGAAAAAGGTAATCCTTATGATATTGATCATAAATATAAAACCTTTTCTGATTATATTATAGCAGTCGGAATAGGATTATTTATAGGACTGATCATTGCAGTTATTTCTGTTTTGGTTATGAAATCAAAGATGAAAACTGTTGCAATGCAGCATAATGCAAATAATTACGCTGTAAACAATTCATTGAGACTTGATCGTTCCAACGATATTTTTATATATAGAAATGTAACTAAAACCAGAAGACCTGAACCGTCAAGTTCGGGAGGAGGAAGCAGTATTCATACAGGTTCTTCCGGAACGTCACATGGCGGAGGCGGCGGAAAGTTCTGATTAATTTTTTTAAAACGGAGCATATTGCTCCGTTTTTTTATTATTATTTGGTTGACTTTAATGTTAAAAAATGATAAAATTATAACAGATATTATTTGTTTTGTTGAAAAAATATGTAAAATGTATATGGAGGGTGAAAATGAGGATGAGAAAAAAAATACTAAGTATCGCTGCGGCTTTATGTATAGCCGGCAGTATGGTCTGCATTCCTGACTATTCAGAAGCTGATGCTGCGTCAGGATATGTTGTAGAAAATCTTGACAGGGGTATTTCTGCGATCAATACCGGTTCTGGTATGATGGTAAGCTGGCGTTTTCTTGCAGATGATTCTGACAATTCAATATTTAAGCTTTACAGGAATAACGCTCTTATTTATACCAGTAATGCGGGAAATGCAACGTGTTATCTGGATAAGGACGGCAAATCCACTGATACATACAAGGTTGAAACTGTTGAAAGCGCAACGGTTGTATCATCAGATACATGTGCAATGCAGTCAGGAAGTAATTATCTTGAAGTCAAGCTTGATGTACCCAAGGCTCAGACTTCAGGAATTACATACAGTCCTAACGACTGTACAGTAGGTGACGTTGACGGAGACGGACAGTATGAATTATTTGTTAAATGGGATCCTTCAAATTCAAAAGATAATTCTCAAAAAGGTAAAACGGATAAGGTTTTTATTGATTGTTATAAAATAGACGGTACTAAACTTTGGCGAATTGATCTTGGAGTCAATATCCGTGCAGGAGCGCATTATACACAAATGCTTGTTGCCGATTATGATATGGACGGTCTTGCTGAAATGGTATGTAAAACTGCTGATGGTACAGTAGATGGTGTTGGTAATGTAATAGGTGACTCTTCAAAGGATTACAGAAATTCAAACGGCTATATTTTGAGCGGTCCGGAATACTATACTTTATTTGAAGGTTCTACAGGCAAAGCGTTAGATACGGTGGATTACAATCCTGGAAGAGGAACTGTATCAAAATGGGGCGATTCATACGGCAACCGTGTTGATAGATTTTTAGGCGCAGTAGCTTATCTGGACGGTGTGAAGCCCAGTGCCGTTACTGTAAGAGGATATTATACAAGAATGACAGCATGCGCTTATGACGTTGTTAACAAAAAGCTTGTACAGAAATGGTATTTTGACACCGGAAATGATAAAACTAAGCCAGGTTACGGAGATGGCAACCATAACTGTATGCCGGCAGATGTAGACAATGACGGTAAGCAGGAAATTGTTTTAGGTGCAACTTGTCTTGATGATGACGGCAGCGTTTTATGGTGTCTTAATACCGGTCACGGAGATGCTATGCATTTAGGCGATCTTCTTCCGGATAGAAATGGTTTGGAACTGTGGATATGCCATGAGGATAAGCCTTATGGAGTTTCTCTTGTCGACGCTTCAAACGGTAAAACCATTTTCCATAAAGATGGAGATGCCGATACAGGAAGATGCTGTGCAGCTAATGTATGGGCAGGAAATGACGGAGCAGAATTCTGGGGACTCGGAAACGATGTATTTGACGGATCAGGAAATACACTTTCATGCAGAAGACCGGCTGTAAATTTTCTCAGCTATTGGGACGGTGATCTTGAACGTGAAATTTTAGACGGATATACTGATAAACCGGCTACAATTTCTAAAATGAAAAACGACGGAACACTTACCACCATTCTTTCTACAGACGGTGCTTATACATGTAATACAACTAAGGGAACTCCGTGTCTATCAGCCGATATTTTCGGAGATTGGCGTGAAGAACTTATTGTAAGAGCAAGCGACAGCAAATCCTTAAGAATTTACTGTACGCCATATGAAACAGATTACCGTATAACGACTCTTATGCATGATCCTCAATATAGAAATCAGGTCGCAGGTCAAAATATATCCTATAATCAGCCGCCTCATACAAGCTTTTATCTTGCTTCAAATTATAAACTGCCTGAAAGACCGAATGTATCTGTACTGGACGATGGAATTGTTATTCCTCCTTCTCCTGTATTTACTCCGGCAGTACTTACAGAGGGTGCGGTATACATGATTCAGAATGAAAACAGCGGCTTGTATATGGAGGTAAAGGACGCAAATGCTGAAAATGCCGCAAATGTTCAGCAATGGGGAGCAGAAAGCTCGGCAGCGCATAATACATGGCGAGTATTATCAGCAGGAAATGGTTATTATTACCTTTATTCTCAGCTTGGCGATAAAGTAACTTATCTATTGGATATTGATATGGGAAAATCTGATAATGGCACAAATATTCAGATATACACCGATACAAAGGCCGACGCCCAGCAATTTAAATTTGTAAGGAATGATGACGGTACATATTATATTTTGACAAGGTCTTCCGGAGATAAAAGCTGTGTTGCCGTTTCATCAGCTTCAACTTCCAGCGGAGCCAATATTATTCAGTGGGAATACAAAGCGGGAGATAAGTCTCAGAAATGGATACTTACTCAGGTTGAGGATACAGGCTGTATAATGGATACAAACAGTATTTATATGTTTAAAAACTTAAACAGCGGTTTGTATATGGAAGCGGAAGGAGGCAAGGCTTCTGATAATACTAACGTTCAGCAGTGGGGCGCCGACGGTATAAGCGCACACAATTCATGGACTCTTAAAAGCTTCGGCGGCGGTTATTATTACGTTATATCTCAATTGGCAGACGGAAAAACGTATTATCTAAATATTTCAGGAGGAACGAAAGAAAACGGCGGGAACGCTGAAATACTTACAAACAATAAAACAAGCTCCCATTTGTTTAAATTTGTAAAGAATCCGGACGGCTCTTACTATATACTGACAAGAGCTTCAAAGGATGCCGGCGCCCTGGAAACAGCAGGCGGTTCTAAAGGAAGCGGAGCTAATGTTCAGCAATGGGAAGTAAACGGAGAATCATGTCAGAAGTGGATTGTTGAAGCGTCTGAACCTGTTTATGAAAAGGGCGATATTAATATTAATAAAAAAGTAGATGTATCTGATATTGTCATTATGAATAAATATCTTGTTAAGTTGGAAAAATTCAGTGAACAGCAGTTTTTTCTGGCAGATATTAATGATGACGGAAAGGTAAACGTATTTGATTATATTTTAATAAGAAGAAAAGTAATGTGAAAATTGGAGCAGTCAAATTAAAAAATTTGACTGCTTTTTTGTTATCTTTAAAGAATTGTGATAATTTGATGAAATTGATTGACATGTTTCGCTTTTTATGTTACAATATTATTATATTAGTGTTAATGCTTCTTTACTGAAGCATTATTATTTATTTTTTGGTTGGCACTCATATCAAAAGAGTGCTAATTTAATATATTCAACTTAAAGGAGGCATATATATGGGTTATATGGATAAGATTTCCAATTATACTAAAAAGCGAGAGAATTTGTGCATAGAAAACGACAGTATAAGCAAGGATCTTTTTCGTGAATACGGTGTAAATATGGGACTGAGGGATATAAACGGCAATGGGGTTTTAACCGGACTTACAAATATTTCAGAAGTCAGTGCGTTTAAAATAATTGACGGAAAGAAGGTTCCCAGCGACGGTCAGCTTCTTTATCGGGGATATGATGTAAAAGATTTGGTACAGGGAAGCAAGGGAGAAAAGTTTATATTTGAAGAAGCTGCTTACTTATTGCTTTTCGGTAAGCTTCCGTCCAATGATGAATTAAAACAATTTCTTGATATAATTGCAGAATGTATGGAGCTGCCAACTAATTTTACCAGGGACGTTATTATGAAAGCGCCTAGCTATGATATTATGAATTCTATGACGCGAAGTGTCCTTACGCTGGCTTCTTATGATAAACAGGCTGAAAATCTGGAAATCAGCAATGTGTTAAGACAGAGCATTCAATTGATCAGTGTTTTTCCAATGCTGGCTGTATACGCGTATCATGCTTATAATCATTATGAAAAAAATGAAAGTATGTATATACACAGACCAGAAGCAAATCTTTCAGCGTCTGAGAATTTTCTTCGTATGCTGCGTCCTGATATGAAATATACAAAGCTTGAAGCGCAGGTGCTTGACGTTGCTCTTCTGCTTCATATGGAACATGGAGGCGGAAATAATTCTACATTTACTACCAGAGTGGTAACTTCATCGGGTTCGGACACTTATTCTGCAATAGCGGCGGCGCTTTCTTCTTTGAAGGGGCATAAGCACGGCGGTGCAAATATAATGGTTATGAGAATGATGGACGATATCCGCAATCATGTGTCTGATTATGAAGATGAAGAAGAAATCAGCGCATATCTGGCAAAAATACTTCATAAGGAAGCATTTGACCGGAAAGGCTTGATTTACGGTATGGGACATGCTGTATACTCACTGTCAGATCCCCGAGAGGTAATATTTAAGACGTTTGTAGAAAAGCTTGCCAAGGCAAAGGGAAGAGATAAGGATATGGCGCTTTACAACAATATTGAAAAAATTGCTCCGAAGCTTATTGCTCAGGAGCGTCAGATATTCAAAGGTGTTAGTCCAAATGTAGATTTTTACAGTGGATTTGTTTATAATATGCTTGATATTCCGGTAGAATTATATACTCCGTTGTTTGCAATTGCAAGAATTGCAGGTTGGAGCGCTCATAGAATTGAAGAATTGGTATCAGTTAATAAAATTATCAGACCGTCATATAAAAGCTTAGTAAAAAAGCAGGATTATGTCGGAAGAGACGACAGATAACTTGCTGTTTATATAAAAAATATGTATGTTTATATGCTTAGATGTGCAGATAATTCGTTATATACAGGTATTGCTGCTGATATAGTCAAAAGAATAAAACAGCATCTGGGAGTTTTGGCAGGCGGCGCAAAATATACGCACAGTCATCGTGTTATATATATTGAGGCGGTATGGAAGCTTGATTCGGATAAAATTGCAAGAAAACTTGAGTATAGACTTAAACGGCTGAGTCATATTCAAAAAGAGATTCTTTTACAAAATCCTGATGATATTTTTTTAGTATTTTCTGAAATTTTATTTGGTTTACAAATAAGATGCTGTGATACCGGAGAGTATAATAAATATTTTAATTTTTCAAAAGAATTTATGAACATAAAAACAAAATATAAGTGACTATATCAGAAGTATCGCCTGAGAATTTTGATTCTCAGGCGATTTTTATGCATATACATTAGTTAAAATTAAATGACAATTTTTTATTTATTATTATAAATTTGATTTAAAAAATTCTTCCATTGCCGAAGCTGCTGATTCTTCATCTTCGCCGGAAACAGTTACAGTAATAGTGTCCCCGCACTTTACTCCAAGTCCCATAAGTGCCATAAGTTTTAATGCATTTACTGATTTTCCGTCTTTTGCAATTGTAATTTCACTATTGAAATTTTTAGCGGTTTTAACAAGAAGACCGGCAGGTCTGGCATGGATTCCTAAATCATCTTTAATTGTATAAGTAAATGTTTTCATGGAAGCTCCTTTCAATATTAGAACATTATAATAAAATTATTCTATCCGATTTTTATGTAAATATTATTTGTTAAATATGAAAACATTTATGCATTGAACTATATAAACCAAGAACAAGAATAGTACTGGATTCAGGCATTGGAGTATCTGCTGAAATATCCGGACACAGCTTTCCGTTTGTGCGGATAGCAAGAATATTTATGTTGTATCTGCGGCGTATATCTATTTGACCTACTGTTTTTCCGATCCAGCTTTTGGGAACTGACACTTCAAAAATTGCATAATCCCCGTCGATTTCAACATAGTCAAAGACATGATCTGAGGAATATCTGATCGCCGTCCATGAAGCAAGCTGCTTTTCGGGATAGACTATTTCGTCTGCACCGTTTCTGAGAAGAAATTTTGCATGTACATCTCTTGCCGCTCTGGATACGACCTTTTGTGCTCCAAGTTCTTTAAGGAGCAATGTAGTTTCCAATGAACTCTGGAAATTATCCCCGATGGCTACAATACATACGTCAAAATTTCCTACGCCTACAGTACTTAGAAAATCTTTTTTTGTTGCATCTCCTATCTGTGCGCTTGTGACGTAGGGAAGAGCGGCTTCAACTCTGTTTTCATTTTTGTCAATAGCCATAACCTGATGGTCAAGTTCGTTTAATTTTTGCGCTATATGACGTCCGAATCTTCCCAGACCAATTAGTAAAATTGTTTTCATTTGTATTTATCCTTTCTGTCTTATCCGACATTTATCTTTTCAAGCGGAAGCTTTGCCATACTGTTACTCTTAGAGAAAAAGGCTGCAAATATAAATGTAAGACCTCCGACTCTTCCTACAAACATTAATATCATAAGTATTATATGAGATGCATTTCCAAGCTCAGGAGTAAGTCCTTTTGACAACCCCACTGTTCCTATTGCCGAAGCCGTTTCAAACAAACAATCAAGTATAGGCAGATTTTCAATATTGCTGATTATGATACCCCCGATCAGGAAAAGTGAAAGATACATCATGAGAATTGCAGTTGATTTTTTTATTGCATCATCCGGAATGCGTCTGCCGAAAAATCTTGTATCTTCCCGACGCTTGAATACTGATATTGCAGATGAAATAAGAACAGCCAAAGTAGTTGTTTTCATACCTCCGGCTGTTGATCCCGGTGAACCGCCCGTAAGCATCAGGATAAGCATAATAACAATAGATCCCTGTTTCATCATGTTAAAATTTACTGTGTTAAATCCGGCAGTTCTAGGTGTTACAGCTTGAAACAATGAATAGAATATGCGTTGTGAAAGCGAAATATTCCATCGGTCAGAAGAAAATTCAAAGAAAAAGAAACAAACGGCAGGAATTAAAATAAGAAGTCCCGAAGTAACTAGTATTACTTTAGTTTGCATACGGTATTTTTTTATATGAAATTTATTGCATTTTATATCATCAAGCGTCATAAATCCTATACCGCCGATTATTATAAGAAGCATGATCACAATATTAATTAAAGGGTGACCTGAATAGGAAGTCAGTGAGGAATATTGTTCTTTTACACCCATTAAATCAAATCCGGCATTACAGAATGCAGAAACAGAGTGAAAAACAGAATACCATAATCCTTTAAAAAATCCAAAATCTTTGCAGAAAACAGGCGCCATAATGACGCATCCGACAAATTCAATAAAAAATGTTATTCTTATTATGAAACCTGTCAGCTTCACAATACCGCCAACTTGAGGTGCGGAAAGAGCTTCCTGCATTGTACTTCTTTGTTTTAAATTTATTTTTTTCCCTGAGAAAAGTGCAATGGACGCAGCAGCCGAAACAACTCCCAATCCTCCTATTTGAATAAGAATCAGTATTACTGCCTGACCAAAGCCTGACCAGTATGTAGCGGTATCGTGAACGATTAGTCCGGTAACGCAGACTGCCGAAACGGAAGTAAACAGCGTATCCATAAACGGCGCAGATATATTTTCCGCTGTTGAAAACGGAAGCATTAAAATAAGACTTCCGGCAAGAATTACCGCTATAAAACCTAAAATAATCATTTGAAATGTAGAGAGTTTTTTAAAAAACATTTTCATATAATTTCACCAACTCATAAAATATATAAAAGTTTATATTTGCTGAGATATGATCTATTCAGTTCAGCTTTAGATATTATAGCATTAAACTTAAAAAAAGTAAATGCCGACTTGAAAATTTTAAGTGAAATTGAAAAAAATACTTGACTAAATTACCTTTATATGCTATACTTTCTAAGTAAGCAAACGCTAACCTAGAAAAGGAGGTAAAAAATGAGCATAGTAGTAGTAGGCGGAAATGATCGAATGGCTACAAGATATAAAGATATATGTAAATCATTTAAATGTAAAGCCAAGGTTTTTACACAAATGCCGGCAGATTTTGAAAATAAACTGGGAACTCCCGATCTTATGGTGGTTTTTACTAATACCTGTTCTCATAAAATGGTTCAAAGAGTGAATCAAAGATCAGCAAAATATGATATCCCGGTGGCAAGAATACATAGCGCCAGTGTGAGTGCTTTGAAAAATGTACTTAATCAATATTGTATATGAATAAAATTGTCATTAGGTTAGCTTTGTCTAACTTAATGACGGCAAGTATTGCCGTTTTTTCTTGAGTAATTATGTTAAAAAGCAAAAACTTCCGTTAAAAATCTAAACGGAAGTTTTTGCTTTAATTAAATTAGTATGGATTTTTTTCGTACATTTTCCGCAGGGATGACAGCGCCTTTTTTTCAATTCTTGAAACATACGAACGGGAAATATTAAGTTTTTGTGCTACTTCTCTTTGAGTAAGAGCATTACAGCCGTATAATCCGTATCTATGCTTTATAATTTCAAATTCCCTATCATCAAGAGTATTTTCAAGAAAGCCGTATAATTGTCCGGATCTGATTGATAAATCTACCTGCTCAACAATGTCTTTTCCGTCACCCATTATATCCATTAATGTTAGAGCATTTCCATCTTTGTCAGTGTCGATCGGATCGTCGATATATATGTCTCCTAAAGTTTTTTTCTGGGAACGAAAGTGCATTAATATTTCATTTTCAATACATCTGCTTGCGTATGTAGCGAATCTGTTACCTTTAAGATAATCAAAAGTTGAAACAGCTTTAATTAATCCTATCGTACCGATAGAAATTAATTCGTCCTGATCTTTTAAATTTGAATAATATTTTTTTATAATATGCGCCACAAGTCTTAAGTTGTGCTCTATAAGTTTGTTTCTGGCAGATTCATCGCCTTCCTGCATTTTTTTGAAACACTCTTCTTCTTCCTGTTTTGACAATGGTTTCGGAAAAACATTTTTGCTGTCAATATGCAATGCAAAGAAAAAAAGACTATTTAAAACACTTCCTACAATATTAAGTATCAAATTAATCGCCTCCTTTTAAAAATTATGTTTTTCAGCTTGTTTATTATAATTTGTCTGCGGATAATATTTATTGTATGATAAAGCATAAATAGTGTTCTTGAAAAAAATGTAATAATATGATAGAATTAAAATAGTATTTTACAAATTTGAATGAACAGCCAAAAAGGGAGACTTTATGAACGGAAAATTTTACGGAGTAAGCGTTGGTCCGGGAGATCCGGAGCTGATAACTGTTAAAGCTGTAAATACTATAAAAAAGTGCAGTATTATAATTGTTCCGCAGACTAAAAATGAAAACATGCTTGCACTTTCAATTGCACAGAAGTCCGTTGATATGACGGACAAGCTTATTGTTCCCATCAAATTTCTTATGTCCCATGATATTGAGAAAACACAGGAGAATCATAAAAGATCCGCTGAGACAATCATGGAGTATTTGCGTCAGGGACATGATGTGGCAATGCTGAATATCGGTGATATTTCCATTTATTCCACATGCTCTTACATTTTGAATATTATTGAAAAAAACGGATTTGAAACGGAGGTTTGCGCCGGAGTTCCCAGCTTTTGCGCTGCGGCTGCGAGACTGAAAAAACCTCTTGTTTCTCGCAAAGAAGTACTTGTAGTTGCTCCGGGTTATACTGATGAACTTGAAAGTTTGATGTCAGTAAATGGTACTAAGGTTATAATGAAAAGCGGAAAGCATATGAATAGAGTAAAAAAACTGGTTGAAAAATACGGAATGTCAGACAATACGATAATTGTGGAATCCTGTGGATTGGAAAATGAAAGAATACATTACGGTATAGATGAAACTGAAAACGGATACTTTTCACTTATGATTATTAAAACCTCTGAGGAAAATGATAATGCTTGAAGAATATATTTACTGCGGTACTAAAAAACTGAGATGCGGATATACGACAGGCTCTTGTGCTGCCGCTGCTGCCAAGGCGTCTGCACAAATGCTTCTTACAGGAATGACAATTGACAAAGTAAGTCTTATGACTCCAAAGGGTATACTACTTGAGCTTAATATTAAAAATTCTGAAATAGAAACGGATTATGCAGAATGTGCAATAAAAAAGGACAGCGGCGACGATCCTGATGTTACAAACGGAATACTTGTGTATGCAAGAGTTGAAAAAATTCCTTCCGGAATAATTATTGACGGCGGAAAAGGAGTAGGGAGAATTACTAAAAGCGGACTTGACAGAAAAATCGGCGAAGCGGCAATAAATACAGTACCCAGAAGAATGATTGAAAATGCTGTTATAGAAATTGCTGAAAAATATGGTTATGACGGCGGTTTCAGGATAATTATATCTGTACCGGAAGGTGAAATGATCGCTGCAAAAACTTATAATCCCAGGCTGGGAATTGAAGGGGGCATTTCAATAATCGGTACAAGCGGAATAGTTGAACCTATGAGTAACAAAGCTGTTATTGAAACGATTCGTACTGAAGAAAGTATGTTAAAGGCTCAGGGCAGAAAAAATCTTTTGATCACGATTGGAAATTACAGCGGAACTTTCCTGAAAGAGTATTTGCCGGAGCTTGATAAAACAGTAAAATGCAGTAATTTTATAGGTGAGGCTATAGACTTTGCAGTGGAATTCGGCTTTAAAAGAGTTCTTATTGCAGGACATGCCGGTAAGCTTGTAAAGCTTGGAGCAGGTATAATGAATACTCATTCTTCAAATGCGGACGGAAGAATGGAGGTATTGATCACATGCGGACTTTTAGCCGGTGCAGATACTGAAACGCTGAAAAAAATTTATGAATGTATAACGGTAGACGACGCTTTAGGAATTTTGCAATCGGCAGGATTACTTGAAAAGACAATTGAAATTTTAATGGGTAAGATACAGTTTTATCTTGATGCAAAGGTGAAAAATACGTTAGAAATTGGTGCATTAATGTTTTCAAATAAGTATGGAGTACTTGGAAAAACATCAAGCGCTGATAGTATTATCAAATGGATGGCGGAGGAATATAATGGTTAATTTTGTAGGAGCAGGCTGCGGAAGTCCGGATTTGATTACATTAAGAGGACATAGATTGATTTCGGAAGCAGACGTTATAATTTATGCCGGTTCACTTGTTAATCCTGAACTTCTTGACTTCGCCCGAAAGGACTGCGAAATTTATAACAGCGCTTATATGAATTTGGACGAAGTAATTGAAGTTATGAAAAATGCGGAAAGGGACGGAAAAATGACTGTAAGGCTTCATACTGGAGATCCCAGCGTTTACGGAGCGATACGGGAGCAGATGGACAGACTGAAAGTTCTTGAAATACCCTATGAAATTTGTCCCGGGGTAAGTTCATTTTGCGGAGCCGCAGCGGCGCTTAAAGCTGAATATACTCTACCTGATGTGTCCCAGACTGTAATCATTACACGAATGGCAGGCAGAACTCCCGTACCACCGAAGGAGGATATTTCAGAACTTGCAAAGCATGGAGCGACAATGGTTGTTTTTTTAAGTACCGGTATGCTGGCGGAGCTTTCCCAAAAGCTTATTTTCGGAGGATACAGCGAAGAAACTCCGGCGGCTATCGTTTATAAGGCAAGTTGGGAGGATGAAAAGGTATGCCGATGTACTGTAAAAACTCTTGCGGAAACAGCCGAGAAGAATAACATAAAAAAGACAGCGCTTATTACAGTAGGGGAATTTCTGGGAGATGATTATTCTCTTTCAAAGCTTTATGATTCAGAGTTTGAAACGGAATTCAGAAAGGTAAAGAAATGACGGCGGCAATAATATCTGTGACTGAAAAGGGTACAATGCAATCGGAGTTACTATATAAAAAAATTGAAGCAAAAGGCTTTAAATGCAAAAGATTCTGCTACAGCAAATATGCATCTGTCGGTGCTGAAAGCTATGAAAACATATCAATACTTGTGAAAAGAATTTTCAGTGAATATGATATATTGATTTTTATATGCGCATGCGGTATTGCAGTACGGACGATTTCGCCTTTTATAAAATCAAAAATTTCCGATCCTGCGGTAATCGTTATGGACGAACAGTTTAAATATGTAATTCCCATATTGTCAGGACATTTGGGAGGAGCTAACAGGATTTCGCAGATAATTTCAAATGAAACAGGAGCAAAAGCGGTTATTACTACTGCTACCGATACAGGAGGAAAATTTTCAGTTGACAGTTTTGCTAAGGCAAATAGTCTTTATATTTCCGATATGAAGATTGCTAAAGCTGTTTCGGCGGCAGTTTTGCAGAATAAAAAAATTGGATTTGCAAGCGATTACAGTACGGTGAACATTCCTGACGAATTATGTACAGATTTAAATTGTGAAATCGGTATATGCATTTCTGATGATAAAGAAAAAAAGCCTTTTAATAGCACTTTGAATCTCATACCTCAAAATATTGTTCTGGGAATCGGCTGTAAAAGAGGCAGGACATCTGAGGAAATTGAAAGCTTTTTATTGAATTTTCTTGAAAAAAATCAAATTCCTTTGTATAAAGTCGGTCGTATTGCAACTATTGATTTAAAAGCAGATGAAAAGGGTATACTGGATTTTTGCAAAAAGTACAGACTGGAATTGTCTGTTTATTCTGCACATGAACTGATGAATGCTGAGGGAAATTTTACAGGTTCTGATTTTGTAAAAAATATAACCGGAGTTGATAATGTGTGCGAACGCAGCGCCGTACTATGCAGTAAAGGCAAAATTATTGTTCCGAAAACTGCTGAAAACGGAATTACATGTAGTGCGGCTCAAACGGACATTACTATAGACTTTGCAAAGGAGACATTATGAAGTTATATATTGTTGGTTTCGGACCCGGAAATTACGACAGTATGACGATGGAAGCATGCAGCGTCATCGAACGATGCGGTCTTGTTGTAGGATACACAACTTATACGGATATTTTAAAGAAATATTTTCCACATAAAGAATTTTATTCAACTCCTATGAAAAAGGAAACGGACCGCGTCAAATATGCATTGGAAAGGGCTTCGGAGGGTACTGAAACGGCTTTAATATGCAGCGGCGACAGTGGAGTTTACGGTATGGCAGGGCTTGCATTAGAACTTTCGGCAGATTATCCGAATGCAGAAATTACAATTGTTCCGGGTATTACTGCGGCATTAAGCGGCGGGGCTGTTCTTGGGGCGCCTCTTACTCATGATTTTGCTGTTATAAGTCTTTCGGATCTTTTGACGCCGTGGGAAAAAATAAAAAAACGTCTTGAATGTGCTGCTGCTGCTGATTTTGTTATTTGTATATATAATCCCTCGTCAAAAAAACGCAGTGATTATTTGCAGAAAGCATGCGATATAATGTTAAAATTCAAATCATGTGAAACTATATGCGGTTATGTAAAAAATATCGGCAGAAACGGGCAGGAAAGCGGTATTCTTACCCTTTTGCAGCTTAGGGATTTTCATGCTGATATGTTTACCACTGTGTTTGTGGGCAACAGCGATACAAAGGTTATAAACAATAAAATGGTTACTCCCAGAGGTTATAAAAATGTTTAGAATACTTATTTTCGGCGGAACGACAGAGGGCAGGGAGCTTGCGGATTTTTGTCATAGTAATCGTATACCTGCGGCGGTATGCGTAACGACCGGATTTGGAAAAGAACTTCTTTCGTCTTTCAATACGCTGAAAATTATTACAGGCAAAAAGGATTACAGTCAGATAGTAAATATGCTTGAAAAAGAAAAATATTCAGCAGTGCTAGATGCTACGCACCCTTTTGCAGAAAAAGCTACCGAAAATATAAAAAAAGCGTGTACAGATACCAATACACAGTTTTTTCGTGTAATTAGGGACAGTGAGAAAATTGATTATAATGATGTAAAGTATTTTGATAGTATCGGCAGTGCGGCGGAGTATGCAGAAAAAGAGTCGGGTAACATTCTTATAACGACCGGAAGTAAAAATCTTGCAGAATATACAGGAATCAGAAATTTTTCTGAAAGGCTCGTTGTAAGAGTACTGCCAGACAGCCGGATTATTAACAGCTGTATTGAAATGGGATTTAAAAAAGAAAATATAATCAGCGAGATAGGACCATTTACAGTTGAACAGAATTGCAGTCATATCAGGCGGAATAATATCCGTATTGTTATAACTAAAGAAAGCGGTAAAAACGGAGGATTTTCTGATAAAATTACGGCTGCGCAATTATGCAGCTGCAAAGCTCTGATTATCAGGAAACCTATTGAATATGGTTACTCCGCAGAAGAAATCAAAAAAATTTTAATGAGGGTAAAAGATGAACAGTAAGAAGGTTATGGTTGTAGGTATTGGTATGAACGGCAGTGAAACCCTGACTGAGTATGCAAAAAAAATTATTGAATCAGCTGATATTCTTATCGGAGCAGAAAGAATACTTAAATGCTTTGAATATCTGAAAAAACCTGTACTGTCAACATATAACAGCAGTAAGATCTCAAAATTTCTGCATACTGAAAATTTTGAGACAGCTGCGGTACTTATGTCTGGGGATTGCGGATTTTTCAGCGGTACAGCAAGGCTTTTACCTGAAATTTCTGATATGGATTATGAGATTGTCTGCGGAATTTCTTCAGTTGTTTATTTTTGTTCAAAAATCGGAATAAGCTGGCAGAATATGAAATTTGTAAGCCTGCACGGAATGGATTCAAATATAGTTCGTCATGCGGCTGAAAATGAGAAAACTTTTTTTCTTCTCGGAGGCAAAATTACAGCGGCACAGGCTTGCAGACGCCTATGCGAATATTCCATGAATAGTGCGGAAGTTTATATCGGTGAAAATCTGGGATATGAAAATGAGAGGATACTTTGCGGTACTGCCGAGGATTTTACTGAAACAGAAACCGCATTGCTGTCTGTGATGACGGTAGTAAATTCAGACTGTGAAATGTTAAAGCGGTCGGGAATACCGGATCGTGAGTTCGTCAGAGGAAATGTGCCTATGACTAAATCTGAAGTACGCAGTGTTATTATATCAAAGTTGGGTATATCAAATGATTCGGTTTGTTGGGATATTGGAAGCGGCACAGGCTCCGTATCTGTTGAAATGGCTTTGCAGTGCGGCAGCGGAAGAGTGTACGCGGTTGAAAGGAATCCAGAAGCCATGAGTCTGACGGATAAAAACAAGCATATTTTTAAATGCGACAATATAGAAATTATCGGTGGAAACGCCATGGATAATATAGAAAAGCTTCCTGTTCCGGATCGTGTTTTTATCGGCGGCAGCGGTGGAGAATTACAACAGATTATCAAAATGGTATTTAAAAAAAATAGAAAAGCTGTGATAGTTGTTACCGCTGTTTCGTTGGAAACATTGAATAAGTCACTGGAAGGATTTCGTATATGCGGCGCTGAAACAGAAATTGTACAAGTATCGATTACAAGAACAAAGTCTGTGGGCGAATATACAATGCTGTGCGGTGAAAATCCGGTATTTATAATAAAGGGGACAATTTTATGAACAGAATTATGATTGCCGGTACTCACAGCGGCTGCGGAAAAACCACCGTTACATGCGGACTGTTAAAAGTACTTAAAGAAACTGGATATAAAGTGTCGGCGTTCAAATGCGGTCCTGATTATATTGATCCTATGTTTCATAGTAAGATTATCAAAGTAAAATCAAGAAATCTTGACGGTTTTTTTACCGATAAAAATACTTTAAATTATCTTTTGGACGTTAACAGCCATGATTCGGATATTTCAGTTATTGAAGGCGTCATGGGATTTTATGACGGTTACGGCGGAAAAGCGTCGGCTTATGACGTTTCAAATGATACCGGTACGCCAGTTATAATTGTTATAGACTGTTCTGGAATGAGTGGTTCTGTTGGAGCGGTAATAAACGGATATCTTAATTATAAAAAACCGAATAACGTTGTCGGTTTTATTTTTAACCGAATGCCGATTTCACTAGAAGATGATATTAAAAAGCTTTGCAGTCAAATGGGAACGGAATATTTTGGATATATACCTAAAAATAATGATTTTCATATAGGAAGCCGTCATCTGGGGCTTATAACTGCCGATGAAATTGAAGATCTTAATGATAAACTAAAGATGCTTTCGGATCAGATAAATAAAACAGTACTGATAGATAAAATAATTGAAATTGCCGGAAAAGCAGAAATAGTAAACTATGAGATTCCTAAAATTCCAAAATTAAATGACGGCAAAAATGCAAGGATTGCTGTTGCTTATGACAGAGCATTCTGTTTTTATTATGAGGACAATTTAGACTTACTTAGAAAAATGGGAGGGGAAATAATTTTCTTTTCTCCTCTTGAAGATAGTAAGCTTCCGGATAATATTGACGGACTGATTCTCGGCGGCGGATATCCTGAGTTATATGCGCAGGAGCTTTCTGAAAATCTGGAAATGCTTGAAAGTATCAAAAGTGCAGCGTACGGTAATATTCCGATAATTGCGGAATGCGGAGGTTTTATGTATCTTCATAAATCAGTAAAATTTCAAAATGGAAAAGAGTATAGAATGGCAGGAGTAATAGACGGTTTTGCTTTTGAAACCTCAAAATTACAGAGATTCGGCTATGCGGAGCTGACAGCAGATCGTGACAATCTGCTTTGTAAAAAGGGAGAAATTGTCAGGTCTCATGAATTTCATTACTGGGACAGCAGCTTCTGCGGAGACTGTTTTACTGCAAAGAAATTAAATGGAAAGCAATGGAAGTGCGGTTACAGTACGGAAAATATAATTGCCGGATTCCCTCATTTTTATTTTTACAATAAACCTTCAATGGCGGAATCATTTCTGAAAAAATGTTTAGACTATAGGAGTAAATATGGAAAGACTGTGTAAAATCTCTGAACCTGATCATATGGCAATGGAATTATCGGAATGTAAATGGAACAGTGTTGCAAAACCGCTTAAAAGTCTGGGATTGCTTGAAAAAGCGGTAACTAAAATTGCAGGAATTACAGGTAATGCAGAAGTTAAAATAGATAAACGTTGTACGGTGGTAATGTGCGCAGATAACGGCGTAGTTGCCGAGGGTGTTACTCAATCAGACAGTTCAGTTACAGCGTTAGTTGCTGAAAGCATCGCAAATGACAGGGCGAATATAAATCTTGTTTCAAAGTCCTATAATATAGATGTTATCGCTGTAGATATGGGTATGATAACAGATGTTGATGACGAAAGAATTATAATAAAGAAAACTGCATACGGTACAAAAAATATATATTACGGAAACGCTATGACCTTAAATCAGGCTGAGCAGGCAATTACAGCCGGAATGGATATAGTAAGAGAGCTTAAAGCAAAAGGCTATGATATATTAATCACCGGAGAAATGGGTATTGGAAACACAACCACGTCTTCTGCGCTGGCTTCCGTTATTCTGGACCAACCTGTAAGAAACGTTACAGGTTGCGGCGCCGGACTGGACAAGGAAAGACTAAAGCATAAAATTAATGTCATTGAACATGCGATAGCGGTGAACGATCCTGATAAAACTAAACCTATCGAGCTTATTTCAAAAATCGGCGGATTTGATATCGCCGGTATGACCGGATTGTTTGTAGGCGGAGCAGTTTACAGAATCCCTGTAGTTATAGACGGTTTTATTTCCGCTGTTGCTGCAAAGCTTGCATGCATGATCGTTCCTGAAACTGTAAATTTTATGCTTTGTTCACATGTTTCAAAAGAACCTGCCGGAAGAAAAATGCTTGAATCTATGGGACTTAAAGCTATAATTGAGGGTGAACTGTGTCTTGGCGAGGGGACGGGAGGAGCGATGCTGATTCCCTTGCTGGATGGAGCTTTATCTGTTTATCATTCTGCACACAGGTTCGATGAATTACAGATGGATCAGTATGAGGATTATACAAAATGCTGACGGTCGTAACAGGAGGCAGCGGAAGCGGTAAATCAGAACTTGCTGAAAATATTGCAGTTAAATTTACCGGAAAAAAATATTACATTGCGGCAATGCAGCCCTTTGGTGAAGAAGCGCTGAAAAGAATTGAACGGCATCGTAAAATGAGAGCGGAAAAAGGTTTTGAAACTATTGAAAAATATACCGATATAGATGAACTTACTTTTACTCGGAAAGATTTAGTTTTGCTGGAATGTGTGTCAAATTTATGCGCTAATGAAATGTTTTCGGGCAGGACGGATAAAAACATTGCTGCTGATAAAATAATTTCAGGTATTGAAAAAATAAATAAAGTGGTTTCTCAGCTGATAGTAGTTACCAATGAGATATTCTCAGATGGTATTTTGTATGAAAAGGAAACTATTGAATACATGAAAGTATTAGGAGAAATTAACCGAAGGATTTTTGAATGTGCCGATAATGTTATAGAATCAGTATACGGGATACCATATATTTTGAAAGGAAATCTGACATGAAGTTTTTCAATTCAATTATATCTGCGTTTGCTATGTATTCCAGAATACCCGTACCGAAAATAAAATGGTGCGAAGAAAACAGGCGCTACGCTCTGGGATTTTTTCCGCTGGTGGGCGCTGTATCGGGATTGATGATGGTTTTATGGTATTTTATCTCAGATAAACTGGGAATCAACACAGTATTATTTTCAGCGGTATGTACGGCAATTCCGATAGTCGTTACAGGAGGAATCCATATGGACGGATTCTGTGATGTAATTGATGCAAAATCGTCATACGGGAATAAAGAAAAACGGCTTGAGATTATGAGCGACCCTCATACCGGAGCGTTTGCAGTAATCTATGCTGCTATATATTTTTTAGTACAGACCGGATTATTCAGTGAGGTAAGAACCTTGAAAACGGCAGTAATTTGCGGACTGATATTCGTAATTTCAAGGACATTAAGCGGATTTGCAGCCGTAACTTTAAAAAATGCCAAAGGTAATGGAACTCTTTATTCTTTTACTGAAGCGTCTCACAGGAAATCAGTAATTGCAATACTTGCAGTGATTTTTGCTGTTTGTACATTAGTAATTTTGTTTATAAGTCCGGTGTACGGTTTAGCAGTAATTGTTGTAGGATTTTTGACTTTTTTTGCATACAAGAGATTTGCTTATAAAAATTTTGGCGGAATAACAGGCGATCTTGAAGGATATTTTTTGCAGATATGTGAGCTTGCAATGCTTGCAGCAGCAGTCATTATACCATTGATATGGGGGAAAATAAAATGTATCTTATAACAGGCGGAGCTTATCAGGGGAAAAGTAATTATGCAGTTTCTGTGTTTAAATTTGAGAACAACAGCATAGTTGATGGAAAAACAGTTAACTTTGAAGAAATAAATAAATATTTGTGTATCAAAAACTTTCATATACTGGTCAGAAGAATGATGAAAGACGGAAAAACTACTGAAGAAATCAAAATTATTGTTGATTCTCTTAATGAAAATACAGTAATTATTACTGATGAAATAGGAAACGGAATTATACCGGTTGATCAATTTGAGCGTGATTGGCGAGAACAAACCGGACGTATTTGTTGCTACATTGCGTCACAATCAAGAAAAGTTGTAAGATTAACAGGGGGTATACCTGTAATAATAAAGGACGAAAGTAAATGAAAATAATTTTTATACGTCATGGGCAAACAAAAGGCAATGAAGAAAAGCGCTATATCGGCAGAACAGACGAATCACTGTCTCAAAAGGGGATTGAAGAAATAAAAAATCGTTTATATCCTGACGCAGACACTGTTTGGGTCAGTCCTATGAAAAGATGTGTCGAGACTGCAAAAATTATTTATCCGGACAGTAAATACATAATTTGCAATGATTTTCGTGAATGTGATTTTGGTATCTTTGAGGGAAAAAATTACGATGAACTGAAAAATGATTCCGATTATCAAAAATGGATTGACAGTATGGGAACAATGGCAATTCCGCAAGGTGAAAGTCATGAGCAGTTTAAAACACGGTGCTGCAATGAATTTGAAAGTATCGTTAAAGCGTTTCAGGGTACGGCTGCATTAATAGTACATGGCGGAACAATAATGGCTGTACTGGAAAAATATGCAGTTCCCAGATCCGGTTTTTATTCTTATCAGGTGAAAAACGGATGCGGATATATTACTGAGTTTGAAAACGGACAATTGAAAATAATATTGGAGTTAAAATGAAATATTTATATTTTATTATGCCTTTGATTATTGCGTTTTTGCTGGATTTTATAATAGGAGATCCGTATAAGCTTCCTCACCCTGTAAGACTTATCGGAAAATGTATCGGGGCGGTTGAGAAAATTACAAGAAGGGTTTTCAGTAGTGAAAAAACAGCCGGAGCAGTTATGGCTATGATAATAACGACGCTGTCGTTTATCGTACCTTTTTGCTTGCTTTTTTTAGCTTATAAAATAAATTTGTTTGTGGGGATTGCAGTCGAGAGTGTACTGGGATATTATCTTTTAGCGGCAAGATGCCTTGAAAAGGAAAGCATAAAGGTATACGGTGCATTACAAAAACGTGATATAGAGGAAGCAAGAAAAGCAGTTTCTATGATTGTGGGAAGAGATACTCAGAATCTCGACGAAAAGGGAATTATTAAAGCAGCGGTTGAAACTGTTGCGGAAAATTCTTCTGACGGCGTAACCGCACCTCTGTTTTATATGACATTCGGTGTACCTTTAGGATACTTATATAAAGCGGTTAATACCATGGATTCTATGGTCGGATATAAAAATGAACAATATATAAATTTTGGAAAAATTCCCGCAAAAATTGATGATATTTTTAATTTTATACCGTCAAGATTTACGGCATTGCTTATGATTGTATCCTCATTTATTCTTGGTCTGGACGGAAAAAATGCTTATAAGATATGGCGAAGAGACAGGTTTAATCATGCAAGTCCGAATTCTGCACAAACTGAATCGGTATGTGCCGGAGCATTGAATATTCGTCTTGCAGGGGACGCTTACTACTTCGGAAAGCTCTATAAAAAGAAAACAATCGGAGATAATAACCGTCCGATTGAAAATGATGATATAAAAAAATCAAACAGGCTGATGTACTGTACATCTGTTTTGATGCTTGCAGTAACGGTAATATTAAGAATTATAATAGCAGGGTGTTTTTTATGAAAAAATATCAGCATGGCGGTAATACAAATATTAAATATGATTTTTCTGCAAATATAAATCCTCTGGGAATGCCGGAAAATGTGAAAAAAATTCTTGCTGAAAATGTAGAAAAGTTTTCATTTTATCCTGATCCGAACTGTACAGATGTGATAAAAGCAATATCGGATTTTGAAAATATTCCGGAAAAAAATATTCTTTGCGGAAACGGTGCGGCGGATTTGATTTATCGTATAGTGAGCGCTGTAAGTCCATGTAAGGCTTTGCTTTTTGCTCCGTCTTTTTCTGAATATGAAAAAGCGCTGCTTGACAGCAGGTGCAGTATAGAATATTGCTACCTCAAAGAAGAAAACGGGTATGTAATTAAAGATTTTGACACTGATTTGCTGAAAGATAAGGATATTTGTTTTTTATGCAATCCCAATAATCCCGTGGGGAATGTAACGGATATGAATATACTTTTAAAAATTATTGACGGCTGTCAGAAACATAATGTTATATTAGTGATTGACGAATGCTTTATGGATTTCGTACTGAACGGTTCTGATTTATCGGCAAAGAAATTTTTGTCCTGTAAAAATGTTATAATACTGAAAGCTTTTACAAAAATTTATGCCATGGCAGGACTGCGTTTGGGATATGTTTTAAGTGAAAATGAGACGCTGATTGAAAAAGTCCGTAATTCAGGACAGCCCTGGAGCGTTTCTGTTCCGGCACAGCTTGCAGGTTCTGCCGCACTGCAAAATACGTATTTTATAAAAAAAACAGCTGAATTTGTTTCAGCTGAAAGAAAATTTCTGATTGATAGTCTTAATAATATGAACCTTAAAGTTTTTCCGTCAGAAGCAAATTTTATTATGTTTAAATCTGAAATTATTAAGCTTGACAGACTTTTAAAAAGTGAGGATATAGCAATCAGAAACTGTGAAAATTATGAAGGTCTGGAAAGAGGCTTTTACCGTATTGCTGTGCGTACCCGAAAGGAAAACCAATATCTGATATCGGCTATGGAAAGGTGTTTGGAAAATGGCTAAATCAATAATGATTCAAGGGACTATGTCCAATGTCGGAAAAAGTATTATAGCAGCGGCGCTTTGCCGTATTTTCAAACAGGACGGTTTCAGCTGCGCTCCTTTTAAATCCCAGAACATGGCGCTTAATTCCTATATAACGTCTGAGGGACTTGAAATGGGCAGAGCACAGGTTTTTCAGGCTGAAGCTGCCGGAATAGAACCTTCCGTATTAATGAATCCTATATTGCTGAAACCGACTGATAATGTAGGTTCACAGATCATAGTAAACGGAGAAGTACTTGGAAATATGAAAGCGGCAGATTATTTTAAATATAAGAAGCAGTTAGTTCCTGATATTATGAACGCTTATAATACATTGGCTGAAAAGTATGATATAATTGTAATTGAAGGTGCGGGGAGTCCTGCGGAAATCAATCTGAAAAAAGATGATATCGTAAATATGGGTATGGCAAAAATGGTAGGTTCTCCAGTGCTTCTTGCAGGCGATATTGACAGGGGAGGAGTGTTTGCACAGCTTCTGGGTACTCTTATGCTTTTGGAGGAAGATGAAAAATCTTTGGTAAAGGGATTGTTGATAAATAAATTTAGGGGAGACAAAAATATTTTAAAACCCGGACTTGATATGCTTAAACAGATGGGCGGTAAGCCTGTGGCAGGAGTGATACCATATATTTATTGCGATTTGGAAGATGAAGATAGTTTGTCCGGAAAGCTTGAACAAACAGAAAACAGGGGAATTATAGATATTGCAGTTATAAGGCTTCCGAAAATTTCAAACTTTACCGATTTTGACGTATTCAGACAGTTTAAAGATGTTTCAGTAAGATATGTTTCAAAAGTAAGCGAACTGAAAAAGCCGGATCTTATAATTATTCCCGGAACTAAAAATACGATTTCCGATATGAAATGGCTGCGTGAAAGCGGATTGGAAACGGCAATAAAAAAACTTGTTTCAGAAAATATTCCTGCATTCGGGATATGCGGCGGTTATCAGATAATGGGTAAAAAAATTGAGGATCCCGACTGTACAGAAAATGGCGGAAGTATTGCAGGTATGGGATTACTGGATATAGAAACGGTTTTTAGAAATGAAAAAAAAAGAACTCGTGTCAGCGGGAAATTTAAAAACATCAGCGGTATTTTTTCTGTACTTAGCGGTAAGCAATTTAGCGGGTATGAAATTCATATGGGAGAGTCGTACGGTATAAAAAACAGTATGCTGGAGTTTTCCGACGGCAGTACCGGCGGAGATTCTCATGATAATATTTACGGCTGTTATGTGCATGGCATATTTGATGAAAACGGAATTGCAGAAAATATTGTGCGCAGTCTTTACAATGCCAAAGGATTGGAGTATATTGGAAAAGGTATTGACCGAAAGGCTTACAAAGAACAACAGTATGATATTCTTGCAGAAGAAGTGCGAAAAAATATTGATATGGATTTTGTTTATAAAATCATTGAGGAGGGCGTGTAATGGGGTTGATTCATATATATTGCGGTAACGGCAAAGGGAAAACAACTGCTGCTGTTGGTCTGGCACTGCGTGCCGCAGGACAGGGAATGAAGGTTCATTTTATACAGTTTTTAAAGGGAAGCGAAACCGGAGAAATTAACATATTAAAGCATATCAAGGGAATCTCTGTGGAACGCTGTGATCGTAATTACGGTTTTTACAATACCATGTCAGATAAAGATAAGACGGAAATAATATGCTGTCACAATAAGATGCTGTCGAATGCAATTGTACTTGCCAATCAGGAAAGTATTGATATGCTGATAATGGACGAATTTAATGCGGCGTATAATTACGGTCTTATGGATAAAGTAACAGCAGAAAATTTTATAAATAACAAACCTGAACATCTTGAACTTATTATTACAGGCAGAAATCCTGTTGAAAAATTTATGGAAAAGGCAGATTATGTGAGTTGTATTAAAGCGGTAAAGCACCCTTATGAAAAGGGAATAAACGCTAGAAAGGGGATAGAATATTGAATATCGAACACATTTTACCGGAGAATATTGAAAAAAGAAGTTTTGAGATCATTGAACAGGAACTGAATGGAAGATATATTCCGCCTATGGAAAAACCAATTGTAAAGCGTGTAATACACACAACTGCCGATTTTGACTATCTGGATAATCTGTGCTTTTCTGAGAATGCAGTTGAAAAAGCAATTGAAATCCTAAAAAAAGGCGCTGTAATAGTAACAGATACTAATATGGCAAAATCCGGTATCAATAAAAATGCACTTAAAAAGCTTAAATGCCGGGTCGAATGTTTTATGGCAGATGCTGATGTAGCAGAAGCGGCTAAGGCAAAAGGAATTACAAGAGCGTCGGCGTCTGTAGATAAGGCAGCGTTGATTAAAGAACCGCTTATATATGCTGTTGGAAATGCTCCGACTGCACTTATTCGTCTTGAGGAGCTTATTAAACAGAATGTTATCAAGCCTGAACTTATTATCGGAGTACCGGTTGGATTTGTGAATGTTGTTCAATCCAAAGAAATTATTATGAACGGTAGTATTCCTTATATTGTAGCAAAAGGCAGAAAAGGCGGCAGTAATGTTGCAGCAGCTATTTGCAATGCGCTGCTTTATATGATCATTAGATAAAAATATGTCAAAAAATAAAAAATACTATTGACATTTATAAAAAAGTGTGATATACTTTTTTAAGTGGAAAAATTACTATGCACCATTAGCTCAGTTGGTAGAGCAACTGACTCTTAATCAGTGGGTCCTGGGTTCGAGCCCCCGATGGTGCACCAAAAATACCATGCCGATGAAGCATGGTATTTTAATTTATAATAGTGAAAAGACAAAAAGCCTATCAGATTCATATGAAATCTGATAGGCTAATATTTTTAGCACATATAAATGTGTATGATAAATTGGAGTGATGGTTCTTTTTTAATATAAATATAAAATCCGAAGAATTGTTATTCCTCGGATTTAAAGCATCATATTATAAATTCATTTCATGACTGATTATACAACACGTCAGGAGAGGAAGTAAAATCCCAATAAGTAACTTCATCACGTGAACCGTCATAATACCGTTTATAGACCCTAATTCCTTCCTGACTGAAGCTTGTATCTGTTGAAAAATAGTAACGCTTATAATTTTTGTCGCATTCAATTTCATACTTGAATTCATTCGGATTACTGATAAGCAAAACGAATGTAATGTTATTGCTGTTTGAATATTTCTGTGCGTATGTTCCGTTGTAGCCGTATATTGTAACAGAGGTATTAGTGAATGCGTTGCTGCCTATTTCCTTGACGCCTGTTAATATTGTTGCGGAGGAAAGAGCTTTACAGTTGAAAAATGCGTCGTTGCCAATATATTCAACAGTATCAGGAATTGTAACAGATGTTATTTCAAAGTCTTCAGAGGAGTAGTAGCCGTTATTTGCAAAAGCAGAATCGGCAATGACTTTTATGCCGCCGGGAATAAATATGTCGGTATTATTTCCTGTATAAATATAAAGTATGTAATCGTTTATTGTCACAAAACCGGAATCTGCCGATTTAATAATATTTTCCTCATAAATGGAACAGGAAAACGGCATAGAACCCATTGAGGTTATGGTGTCAGGCAATGTGACTGAAGCAAGTGATGAACAGTTTGAAAAGGCGAGTGAATCTATTTCCTTGACGGTATCTGGAATATTGACCGAAGTAATTTTTTCATTGTCGGAAAATCCGTTTTTACATATTCCGGTTACTGTCAAACCGTCTAATGTGGAGGGTATGCTGATTTTTCCGCTAAGCTGTGAAGAAGCTTCATTTGCGGCAATTGAAACGGTACCGTTTTCGTTCATGATATATTTAAATCTTGGATCGTCGGCTGAGACGGTATAATTTTCTTCAGCCTGCATGTGAAAACTGAAAGCGGATGCAGCAATTATGCTTGAAATAAATACAGAAAAAATTTTTTTATATATTTTCATTTTTTTATCGTTTCCTTTCTTTCTTTTTTAAAAACGAAAAGTTTACTTAAAATATAGTTTGCAATAAAAATAATCACCTGACTTGCAAATGTCACAATAACTTTACTAAATCCAAGCCAATCGTAAAATACAAGAAAAATTGCTTCTTCTGCAAAAAAAGTTATGCCTCTTGCGCCGTAGAAGGAAACAAAAACTTTCCAAAATTCATTTTTAGATTGAGTTTCATTTTTAAACACATATTTTTTATTAGTGAAAAACGCAAAAGTGACAGCGCATACCCATGAAAAAGCTACTGCAAAAGTGCTTTCCCATGGACGCTCTCCGGGAATGGCGTAAAAGGCCAGAAGCTTTGTTATAATTGATATAATGGTTGTAAGCGCACCGAAAAAAGCGTACATAAGCTGTTCCTCATATTTGTAATAAAGCTTTTGAAGCTTTTCAGGTAAAATACCCACGCAGGCTTTTATTATTTTGTCAAACATTTTTATTATCTCCGTTTCTGTAATACTGTGGTTTAGAACCTTTTATTTTATTTCCCTTATTTAATATAACATATTTTCACGAAAATGCCAAGAGTTACAGCAAAAATATTTAGTTAATTTTGCAATTTGTATATTGATTATTTCATTACAATATGATAATATTATGATGTGTATATAAGAATCTGTAACCAGCGCATGCGGCGGCAGATATTTAAACGTATTAACAGGAGGATATATGGATAGTTCTATTATACCAAATATTGTAATAATTATAATGCTGCTTGTTTTATCAGCGTTGTTTTCCAGCTGTGAGACGGCATTTTCCAGCGTAAATAAAATAAGATTAAAAAACTATGCTGCGAAGGGAGACAAAAGAGCTGAAAAGGCTCTTAAAATTGCAAACAAATTTGAAGACGCTCTTACCGCTATCCTTATTGGCAATAATATAGTAAATATTCTTTCCACATCTATAAGTACTGTTTTATTCACGCAGATTTTAGGTCCGGGAGGAGTCGGAGCAGCTACGGTTGTTATGACTGTATTGGTTTTGGTTTTCGGTGAGATAACTCCTAAATCCTTTGCAAAAAATCATGCTGAACAGTGTGCGCTTATGTTTGCAGAGCCGCTTTCAGCGTTTATGATTGTTTTAAAACCGGTGGTTATGGTATTTAAGGTTATTCAGAAGCTATTTAAGCCTAAAACCGAGCAGCCAAGCGTTACTGAAGATGAATTGAAGTACATAATTGATGAGATTGAGGAACAGGGAGTGCTTGAAGAACAGGAAAGCGATCTTGTACGTTCAGCTTTGGAATTTGATGAGATCACAGTAGATGAAATTCTTATTCCGAGAGTTAATGTGATTGCAATTGAAAAAAATACTCCTTTTAATGAAATTAAAGAAAAATTTCTTACGGATATGTATTCCCGTCTGCCGGTGTATGAAAAAAATATCGACAATATTATAGGCGTTATAACCAATAAAAGTTTTTTTCGTCTTATGAATGAAAATAAGGAAAACATATCTGATATTATACAGGAAATAATTCATATATCTGATTTAAAGCTTATCAGTGAAGCTCTTAAAGAAATGCAGAAAAGTAAAATGCATATGGCTGTAGTTATGGATCAGTACGGCGGAACAAAGGGTATTATAACCCTTGAAGATATTATAGAAGAGCTTGTCGGAGAGATATATGATGAAAATGATGAGATTATTGCTCATTTTGTTAAAACCGGAGATAATGAATACGAGGTTTCCGGAGAACTGAGCATCAGCGACATGCTTGAAAATCTTGATATGCCTGAGGATAAAATTGAATGTTCAGGGAATTCTGTCGGCGGTTGGATCATGGAGCTTCTGGGACATGTGGCAGTCGAAAACGAAACGGTTCAGAGCGATATATTTAAAATGACCGTACTGTCCATGGAGGATCAGAAAATTTTAAAGATCCGTCTGGAAATTGTTCCTAAGGATACCGAAGAAAATATTTCAGATAAAGAATAGCCAAAAAACCGCAGATATCTGCGGTTTTTTGGTAAAATAGGGAAATTATTATGAAAGGAAATATATTAACACCCAAAGGTGGAATTTTTTGTTCTGCCTTTTAATTTATCTTGAATAAAAATTTCAGGAAGAAAGGCAGTGAACCTGAAAAAATGTTTTATTCTGATTTCTTGTTTAATTTCTTTTTGGTATGGTTATATTATATTGGATCAATATGAATGTTTAAGGTTATAAATAAGAAAAAACAGTGAAAAATACTTTATAGCTGTATGTTTATTAGTAAATTGACATTTTAAATTTAACGGAGATGTTTTTTATGATCGTTTTAAATCAGATTATTATTATGGCTTTGCTGATTACAGCGGGCGTTATTTGCTATAAGTGCGGAATCATAGGAAAAGAGGCTACGCAGTCGCTGTCATCACTGGTTTTAATGGTAGTAAATCCTATTGTTATTTTAGTTTCCTATCAGCAGCCATTTGAGAAGCGTATGCTCAAGGGACTTTTATGGTCGCTTCTGCTTGCTTTGATAAGTACTGTTATTTCAATTGTAATTTCAAAAGTATTTATACGTAAAAAAAGCGGCAGATTAGCTGTGGAGCGTTTTTCATGTATTTATTCAAACTGTGCATTTATGGGTATTCCGCTTGTCAGCGCTCTTTACGGTTCTGAAGGAGTATTTTATCTGACGGCGTTTGTAACGGTATTTAATCTTTTTGTATGGACGCACGGCGTGTTTCTGATGGAGGAAAAATTAAATAAAAAAATGATTATCCAAGCGGTAAAAACACCGGCAGTGATTGCAACCTTTCTTGGCTTTGCACTTTTTATGCTTAAAATTTCACTTCCCGACATACTTCTTAAAACCTTAACCTATCTTGAAAATCTGAATACTCCTCTTGCCATGCTGGCAGCAGGAGCGACTATTGCGCAGACAAATATTTTTAAGGCTCTGAAAAATCCCAGACTATATTATATATGTATTTTAAAGCTTATTCTTGTTCCTGCGGCGGCATGCGCAGTATTTTGCTTTTTGCCGCTGGACGATGTTGTTATCGGTACAAATATACTTGCTTCAGCATGTCCTGCCGCCGCAACAGGCACGCTTTTTGCAATCAGATATAAAAAGGATTCCCTTTATGCGGCGGAATTGTTTGCTGTAACCACGATTTTATCTATTGTCACACTTCCGTTAATTATGAATATAACTCAAAAAATATTATAATTTATAACATATTATTTTTGTTGACATTATTATCAATTTATGGTAAAATATTATATAGATAATATAAATTAAACGGAGGCTTATAATGTATTATGCCAAAAGAAAAAATCAAATAAGCAGTGAGGCTGTAATCTGCCCCGGATGCGGATGAGACAGATCATAAAAAAGCTCCGAATTCCACTGGGAAGTATCTTATTTGCAGCCTTATAAGCATAGGTCTTATAGTGATTTTTATATATTGTACATAGCTTTTTTTGTGAATTTTTACTATTAATTATTAATGGAGATAATTTTTATATAAGTGCTGCTTTAATAAAAATCCCGAATAATTAAGACGAAATCCTGACCTTGTAAAGTCAGGATTTTTTATTTTTAAGCCTTTTTCTAAGTTCTGTGAAAAAATCAGAGAGAATTTCCGAACATTCTTTCTGCATAATACCGGAAACGATTTTCGGTTTATGATTAAACGGCAGATCAAACATGTTTATGATCGACTCTACTGAACCCGATTTAGAGTCGAACGCTCCGAAAATAACCCTTTCAATACGGGAATTTATTATGGCTCCGCAGCACATTGGACATGGTTCTAAGGTTACATATATATCACAGTCTAAAAGCCGCCAGCCTCCAAGGGTTTCGGCGGCTTGTTTTATAGCTGCAATTTCTGCATGCGCCAGAGGATTTTTGTCAATTTCACGTCTGTTGTACCCTTTGCCGATAATTTTACCTGTCGATTTTTTTACCACAATCGCACCAACAGGAACTTCGTTTATTTCATACGCCTGTCTGGCAAGTTCAAGGGCAATCTGCATATATGCTTCATCTGTCATTGTTTAAATCTCTCCGTAATTTTTTTATTTTAGTTTACATTATATTTTGTGTTACGTCAAGTAAAAAAAATACGGCAGAAAAAAAGCTTCTGCCGTTTAATCTATTACGGTTGTTTCTTTAGCAGCAGACAAATAAGTTTTATGTAAAAAAATACAAAAACTTGTAAATTGTAGAAAAAATATGTCCGGCAGAAACCGTAAAGACTGTAAATTATAGCCGAAAAAGTTACTATGATGTATTTTTTTGCGGATATAATATTTATAGTATACCACAATGTCAATTAAATATCAATAGTCTCTGTATAATTTTGGTAAAAATTTTTAGACTATTAATAAAAAAGGAGCGAATTGACATGAGTGCTATGACAAAATTAATCGGTTTACGAATAAGAAATTACAGGATTCAGTCAGGTCTGAATCAGGAACAGCTTGCTGAACTTGCCGGATGCCATCCTACATATATCGGTCAGATTGAACGAGGCGAGAAAAACGCTACAATAGAAAGTATTCTGAAAATAACAAAAGCTTTGAAAATTTCTTTGTCTCAGCTTTTTGAAAATATTGACGGTAACAGAGGAGATGAGAATAATTACTATCCTTTGATGTGTTATGAATTAATTTTGTCAAAAACAAAATTTGAACAAGAAGTAATTTATAAAATTATAGTGGATATTGATAAATATAAAAGCCTTTAAATACCTTGTAAACATGTATAAAATATGGTATAATTAACAATATGTTATAATAAAATTACCTTATTTGAGAGGAGTTTACAAATGGTAGAATTCAACAATGACTGGGACGAACTTTTAAAGGACGAATTCAAAAAGGAATATTATCTTCGTCTGCGTCAGTTTCTTATAAATGAATACAGAACTCAGCGTATTTTTCCGGGTATGTATGATATTTTCAATGCATTTAAATATACGTCTTATGACAATGTAAAGGCCGTTATTATCGGTCAGGACCCTTATCATGGCGTCGGACAGGCTCACGGTCTTTGCTTTTCAGTAAAAAAAGGAGTTGCTCCTCCGCCGTCACTGGTTAATATTTTCAAGGAAATAAAAGAAGATGTCGGTATCGACAATACCGGAAAACACGGAGAGCTTACTAAATGGGCTGAAAACGGCGTTCTTTTGCTTAATAATGTACTGACTGTTCGTGAAGGCTGCGCTAACAGTCATAAGGGTATGGGATGGGAAGAGTTTACAGACGATGTAATAAAGCTTCTGAATGAGCGTGAAAAACCTATGGTATTCCTGCTGTGGGGTGCAAATGCACGGGCAAAAACAAAAATTATTACTAATCCCAATCATCTTATACTTACATGCGCCCACCCCAGTCCGCTTTCGGCATATAACGGATTTTTCGGATGCAGACATTTTTCAAAAGCAAATGCGTTTTTAAAGTCTCATGGAATAGAAGAAATCGATTGGAGTATTGATTAAAAAGGAGTTCATATTATGAAAATAAAACAGATGTTTGAAAAGGGAACGGTTTTTTCCTTTGAGATCTTTCCTCCGAAAAAAACTTCTTCCATAGATACAATATACAATACCCTTGAACAGCTAAGAGACCTTAAACCTGATTTTATCAGCGTTACATTCGGTGCGGGAGGAAGCTCAAATAATAATACTACTTGTGAAATTGCGCAAACTATAAAGGAAAAATACGGTATAGAATCTGCGGCACATCTTCCGTGTATTAATTATACAAAGGAAGAAATAGTAAAAATTCTGGGAGAATTTAAGAAACACGGTATTTCAAATATTCTCGCTTTAAGAGGGGATATAAATCCCGATATTCCTCCGAAAAGTGATTTTAAGTATGCAAGCGATTTGATTTCTTTTATTAAACAGCATGGTGATTTTGATATTGCAGGCGCATGCTATCCGGAAGGACATATGGAAACGGATAATCTTGTAACTGACGTTTTGAATCTGAAGAAAAAGATCGAAGCCGGTGCGGAACATCTGATTTCTCAGCTTTTCTTTGATAACAGCTATTTCTATTCATTTCTGGAAAGAACGCAGATCGCCGGAATTGACGTTCCTATTGAAGCCGGAATTATGCCCGTAACCAATAAAGGACAAATCGAAAGAATGGTTTCCATGTGCGGTGCAAGTTTACCTCCAAAATTTGCAAAAATGATTCAAAAATACGAGCATTCTCCGGAGGCTTTGCGTGACGCCGGAATTGCTTACGCAATTGATCAGATCGTGGATCTTGTTTCAAACGGTGTTGACGGTATACATCTTTATACCATGAACAATCCTTATGTTGCAAAGCGTATAAGCGAAGCCGTTGAAAGTATTATCAGGAGTTAAATTTTGATTGTTTTAAATGAAATTAACAAAGACGAAGCGTTACGATATATGGGGCATAGAGGTGAAATTCCTCAGACTCTTAAAGAATTGGTACTCAAATGCGAAAAGCAGCTTTTGGAAGTCATACGACCTGCGTATATTTTTAAATGCTTTGATATCGAGACATCAGAAGAAGGTGTCAGGGTTTTAAATACCTCCCTGACCTTTAAGGGCAATGATATAAAAAATCATCTTGAGGGTTGTTCAAAGGCGGTTTTAATGTGTGCTACTATAGGTGCAGATGCAGACAAGCTTATAAGGCTTACTGAAATTTCGGATATTTCTGCGGCTTTTGTTATGGATTCACTGGCAAGTGCGGCTATAGAACAGGTATGTTCGGAAACGGATAAGATCATTAAGGAAACCTTTCCGTCAGATTTTTTAACTTGGCGTTTTTCACCGGGATACGGGGATTTTCCCATTGAAATACAAGGTGAATTTTTAGACGTTATGAATGCTCAAAAGCGTATAGGACTAAATGTGGGTTCGGGAAATATACTGATTCCCAGAAAATCAGTAACCGCTGTTGCAGGACTATCTCAAACTCCTGTTCCCAAAAAACGCAGGGGATGCGTATGCTGCAATATGGCAGAGGTGTGTCAGTACAGAAAAAGAGGTGATCATTGTGGATTTTAAACAGCTTTTAAAAAATGATTTTATTATTCTTGACGGCGCTATGGGTACTATGCTTCAGGCAGCGGGTCTTGAAGCGGGCGGTATTCCGGAGCTTCTTAATATTACCGATTCGGAATTGATTGAAAATATCCATAAAAAATATATTGAAGCCGGATCGGATATAGTTTATGCAAATACATTCGGTGCGAACCGTTATAAATTAAAGAACCACAGCGTAGACGAAATAATCGGAGCAGGAATTGCAATAGCAAAAAGGGCATGTAACGGTAAGGCATTGGCGGCTCTTGATATTGGACCTATAGGTCAGCTTTTAGAGCCTACAGGTACACTGAAATTTGAGGAAGCCTATGATATCTTTAAGGAACAGATAATTGCCGGACATGACGCCGACGTGATCGTTTTTGAGACTATGACAGACCTTTACGAGCTTAAAGCGGCAGTATTGGCGGCAAGGGAAAATTCTGACAAGCCTATCTTATGTACTATGACATTTGAGGAAAATCAGAGAACCTTTACAGGCTGCTGTATATCCTCAATGGCTCTTACTTTAAACGGTCTGGGTGTGGACGCTATGGGAATCAACTGTTCACTTGGTCCGGAGCAGCTTGCCCCTCTCTGCGATGAACTTTTAAACTGGACTGATATTCCGGTAATCTTAAAGCCTAATGCCGGACTTCCCGATCCTGCAACAAATAAGTATGATGTACTTCCCGAAGATTTTGCAAGTCAAATGAAAACAGCCGCTGAACACGGAGTAAAAATATTCGGCGGCTGCTGCGGAACAACTCCGGATTATATACGAGAACTGAAAAAGGCTTTATCCGAAACAAAGCCCGTAAAAAGAACTGCTGAAAAACGTGCGGCAATATGCTCGCCCTCAAGAACGGTTGTGATAGATCAGCCGAGAATTATCGGAGAGCGTATAAATCCTACGGGTAAAAAGTTATTTAAAGAGGCACTGCGAAATAACGACATGGGTTATATTCTCAATCAGGCTATTGAGCAGACTTATGCAGGTGCAGATATATTGGACGTAAATGTGGGACTTCCGGAAATTGACGAAAAAGACATGATGGTAAGGGCAATCAAGGAATTGCAGGGTATTACAGACGTTCCGCTGCAAATCGACTCCACTATTCCCGAAGTACTTGAAGCAGCTCTTAGAGTTTACAACGGAAAGCCTATTGTCAATTCGGTAAACGGCGAAGAGAAGTCCATGGAAACGGTACTGCCTCTTGTAAAAAAATACGGCGCTTCGGTAGTAGGCTTGACCCTTGACCAGAACGGTATTCCGCCAAAAGCAGAAGAAAGATTTGCAATCGCTCAGAGGATCTTAAAACGTGCACAGGAGTATGGAATTCCTAAAGAGGACGTTTATATAGACTGCCTTACTTTAACTGCGTCTGCGGAACAGGAAGCTGTCATGGAAACGCTTAAAGCGTTAAAGCGGGTAAAGGACGAGCTTGGACTCAGAACAGTACTGGGCGTTTCAAATATTTCTTTCGGACTGCCCAACAGACCTGTAATAAATCAGAATTTTCTTACAATGGCATTAACTCATGGACTTGATCTTCCCATCATAAATCCTAATGTGGACGCTATGACAGGTGCGGTAAGGTCATACAAGCTGTTGACAAATATTGATAAAAATTCAGCAGAATATATCGCCGCATATAACGATACAGGAAAACCCAAACCGGCGGCGACTGACAATTCAAAGGATATTTCATTGTCCTATGCAATTGAAAACGGCTTAAAGGAAGAAAGTGCAAAGGCTACGGCGAAAATGCTGGAAACCTGTGATTCTATGGAGATAGTAAATGAGACTCTTATTCCTGCCCTTGACAAAGCAGGTGAACTTTTTGAAAAGGGAAAGATTTTTCTTCCTCAGCTGATTCTCACTGCCGGTGCGGCACAGGCGGCGTTCGGGGTAATTCGTGAAAAAATGCTTGCCGCTAATTCTGCTCCCGTAAGCAAGGGGAAGGTAGTGCTTGCAACGGTTAAGGGTGATATTCACGATATCGGAAAAAATATTGTAAAAGTACTTCTGGAAAATTACGGTTACGACGTTATTGACCTTGGCAAGGACGTTCCCTGCGAATCAGTCGTTGAAGCAGCAATTGAACACAAGGTAAAGCTTGTGGGACTTTCTGCACTTATGACTACAACGTTAAAGTCTATGGAGGATACCATAAAGCTTCTCAGGGAAAATAATGTTGACTGTAAGGTAGTAGTGGGCGGGGCGGTACTCACTCCCGAATATGCGGATCAGATAGGCGCAGATTTCTATGCAAAGGACGCTAAGGAAACAGTGGACATTGCAAAACAGATAGTAGGATAATATGAAGAAAAAAATAAATCTGTTGATTCCTGCAATGCTTGACTTTCATTTTCCGCTTCTGAAATATGCATTTTGTTCAGGAAACTACAATGCGGTAATACTTGATTACAGCGAAAATATAGCGGAGATCGGACTTCGATACTCTCATAACGATCTTTGCTATCCTGTAATACTAATTATCGGACAGATGATTACTGCGTTGAAAAGCGGTAAATACGATATGACTGAAACAGCGTTTATGATACCACAGGCAGGAGACGCTTGCAGAGGCTCTAATTATATATTTATGATAAGGAAAGCTATGAAGCGAGCAGGATTTGGAAATGTTCCTGTAATTTCCCTTAATTTTAAAGGTTTAGAGGACGAAAACAGACTGAAAATAAATATCGGTATGATAAGAAGAGGTCTGGCGGCTGTAATGTACGGGGATATACTAATGATCCTGCGCAATCAGATAGAGGCGTATGAGGTAATTCCCGGAGAAACTGACGCTCTTTGCGATAAGTGGACGGATATTTTAAGAGATGGAATTATAAGCGGCAAATTACTTTCCGTTAGAGCGATGAAAAGAAAATTTGCAGAAATATCCTCAGATTTTGCGAAAATAAAGCAAAAAAAGAATCGAAAACCGCTTGTGGGTATAGCAGGAGAACTATATGTAAAGTACTGTCATTTGGGCAATCAGAATCTTTGCAGTTTTTTGCAGGAGGAGCACTGCGGCTGTTATATCAACGGGTTTTCGTGGTACCTTTTATACTATCTTGATACTCATCTTGCAGAAAAATCAGTAATGGGTATGGCTTATAAGGCTGTCATGAGTTATCTTGAAAGCATTCAGAAAGAAATGATTTCTTGTATTCATAGACATGGATTTGTCTGTGCTGACGAATTCAGCAATTTTAAGGAAAAGGCGTCCGAATTTGTAAGTTTTGGCTGTAATATTGCTGACGGCTGGCTTATAGGCGGTGAAATTGTAAATATGTATAAATCAGGTATCAGAAAGATTGCTTGTGTTCAGCCTTTCGGGTGCATGCCGAATCATGTATTCGGGAAAGGGATATATTCTTCCCTACAGCGGCAGTTGGACGGTATTATGATATCAAGCTTTGATTATGATTCCGGCAGCGCAGGGGTAAATGCGGATAACCGTATAAGAATGCTTATAGATTTTTAATTATATAATAAAACGGTGTACAGTTTAAACTGTACACCGTTATTTTATTTTTATGATTTTTTACCCAGATCATCTTCTGAAATAGTTTGCAGGATAAAATTGATAATTGCTAAAGAGTCCTTGGTATCTATAGATGAATCGTATACACAGTTTGCATTTTCAAGAGCTGTGTCTGACTTAAGAGGATATCCGGCATTGTTTAGCAGATATTTATTCAGAATGACAATATCAGTAGAATCAATCAGTCCGTCTTCGTTCACGTCACCGTACTTAATTTTGCTTAAGTCGCCTGTATAGCTTGGAACAGTAGCCTCCTCTGTAGACTGTTGGCTTTCTGACGATGAAACTGAGGTGGAGACTGTAGTAACAGTAGTTTCAACAGATGATGCAGAGGTTACGGCAGGAGTAGTTATAATAGGAACAGGAGGCAGTTCGATACTCTGGAAATCAATACCCAGATCGGCATATTTGCTTGTTGATTTTGTTTCCATAAAGCCGTTTGTATTCAAAGTACCGTCTGCATTTCTCCAGAGCTTATGGAAGTCGCTGCCCATAGCAGGAGCAGTAATGCTTATGAAATCGTCGTCTGTGATAGCAGCTCCCTTTGTACCGACCTTTTCACCGTTTGCAACGTTTACTTTATCTGTAACATAGTAGTATCCGCTGTTGTAATAAACTGAATTTTCGATAGTACCTACAAATTTATCGTTAGCCAGTTTCAGAGAAACTCCCGGAGCAAGAGCCTTTGTAAGTTCGTCTTGATTTATATAGCTTATAATATTTGAAAAATCACAGCCGTCGTCTACACAGCGGTAAACCGAGTAATTAGGCTTTCCGTTAGCGCCTACGCTGTTGTTGTAAGCAGTGCAGTTTTTAAGGCTTTCAAGCTTTGGATTGTTGTTGTCAGTAAATCCGCAGTTTAAGTTTTCAAAAGCAAGGCAGTTTTCAACAATATGCGCACTTCCAACGCCGCTTCCGCCCAGCTTAAAGCCGTTGCCGTCACAGTCGCCGTAGCCTTCGCCGAATTCTGTATAGCCGTTTCTGAATGCAATACAATTGCGCAGCGTTACAACGCCGATAGGACCGGTTTCAGACTTTGCAAATAGATCCCAGCCGTCATCGCTGTTATTGTATGCCATACAGCCGTCAAATACGTTTCCTTCGCCGCATGTAAGCTTAGCAGCAAAACCGTCCGCATTTTCCATTGATTTGTTATCACAGTTATTTTTTGATGTACAGTTAAGAATCAGATTATTTGAAGGCCATTGTGCAATAGTATTATATGCTGATTGGTAACGTGAGATCTGAAGACCTGTGTCCTGATTATCGTTGAATACCATCATTTCTATAATGTTGTTGTCACCTGAAAGGAGCATGCCGTTATCGCCTGCACCCTTTATTTCAAAGCCTTTGAAATACCAGTAGGAACCGTCAAGCACAACGCCTCTGTTTGCATCGGCAATTGCCATAGCCGAGAAATCCCATATAACTTCATCTCCGGGGTAAGCCATGATAGTTTTGAAGCTTCCGGAAATACCGCTGTTTGCTTCTTCAATCATGATTGTTTTGTTAAGCTTATATGTTCCGCCCAGGAGATAAATTGTTATACTTTGTTTTTCTTTTGCCATAGATATAGCGGCATTTACGCTCATTGGATCGTCTTTTGTTCCTTTTGCGGAATCAGAACCGTTTGGCGAACAGTAAACTGCGTCGGCAGATATTACAATTTCAGAAGTTGTTTTTGTTGTAGCCTTAGTTGTTTGCTGTTTTGCCGTTGTAATTTGGCTAGGCGTTGTTTCAGGGCTTTTTGTTGTTACAGCCGGAGTAGTAGTGGGAGGATCAACCTCGCCGGAAGTAAATCCGCTGCCGATTGCTATAACAGGGGAGGTATAGGATTTTATTTGTGCCATAAGAGCGGTATTAACGGCATAGTCCTCATCATCAGCGGAAGTAAATTCAAAGTTAAAATCTCCGCCGCCTAAACGTCCGGCTTCAGACATAACAATTGCAGGAACATCGGCAGCTGCGTCAGCCGTATAGCTGTACATAATACTGCTGTCGGTGTCAAAGTTGTTATATCCCATACCGTCTAATGACTTAACGCTGTCGGGAACTTTTTCGTTTCTTGATGAAACTTCATAAGCGTCAAAGCTTGTACTGCTTTCATTTTGAGTAATATAGCTTTTAGCGCCTTCAATATAGTTTCCGTAAGACTTTATCATAGCGCCCACACCGTCGTCAAAGGTACCCGTATCGGAACCCTGTCCGCAAATCAGCATAGGATATTTGCAGTTTCTGAAATAGTTTGCTTCAACAAAAGCGTCGGCGTCTAAGACTGCGCCTACGCCGTATTTAGCGTTTCCGTCATAATAATTGTTGTAAACATGAACGGACATAGTTCTGATTCTGGGGTGTCTGGAGTCAGAATGATCGAACCAGTTGTGATGATATGTAATCCAGTTTTCGCCTGTTTCGGATTTCATACCGCATAGGGACATTTTTCCCGAATCCCAGAAATGGTTGTATGAAATAGTAAAATACTGAGAGTCATTTTTCAGGTCAAGAGAACCGTCGCCCTTAGCCTGATCAGCGTCACCGCCGGCTGTTCCGTAGAAAATATCATTGTTGTGAACCCAGATATTTTTGTTGGCGGTTTCAAATGCAATACCATCGTCACCGAAAAGCATAATGCCAATGTTTCTTATTTCAACACTCTGTATTTTAAGACCTCTTATGCCGAAACCATAGCAAACAGCATCGTCTCCGATACCTTCTATTGTGATGTTTTTTACAATTCTTTTAGTATTGTTTGTTTTGAGGTTCAGATTGTTAGTATCACTGTTTGCGCCGACAACACCGTCAGCCGTGACCTTTCCGATAATTCTGATATTCAGCGGTCTGGAATCATATCCGTCGCTGTAAGCGTCGAGAATTTCAACCAGTCCGGTACATGAAACGTAGCCGCTTGAACCTTTAACATCAAATTTCATTGTCTTTTTTGTTTCTTCAGTAAGATAAAGAACTATTGCATCGTCTTTAAGAGTACCGTCGTCATTGTAAGCGCCGACGCCTGTACCGCCGTTTGGCGAATTTTTTGAAAATGCAAAACCGCTTCTGTCGTAGCTGCCGACAGTTATAGCGTCTGATTCAACGGCTTTTGAGGTATCCTCCTTGCCGTCTGCTGTCGGTACAACCTTCATAACATAGCTGCCCGGTTTCAATCCTACAGCGTCCGCTCTGAAATATCCGCTGTACTGTCTGATAAGCATGGAGTCAAGCTGCACATAGCTTCCGCCTATGGGTTTGCAGTATACATTATAGCCGTCTGCACCGCTTACCGGAGTCCATGTAACGTAAGCAGATTCTTTCAACACGTCAGTACTTGCAGGAGCAGAAAGATATGAATCTGCCGCTGCGGAATCAATACTGATATAGGAGTAATTTCCCGTTATCAGTCCTGCTGCTGCGATAGCTGCCGCCATAAAGCAGGAAAAAAATTTTTTGAGCATCATAGGCTTCTCCGTTCCGCCGCATTTTCTGCGGCAAATAATTTTAACGAATTATCATATTGTATAAATTTATTATATATCCGATGATAAAATTTGTCAATTGTGATTATAAACATATTTGCATTATTGGTATTGTTATTTTGCACATAAAATTCTGGCGAAACTGTCAGGTTTTATTTTTTACCTACCTTTTTATCAATAAATTTAGGTTCAAGCTTGGAATAAAGAATTTTCTGTTCGCTGTAAAGACCGGCATAACCTGAGAACATGTATGCTATTGCACAAGTGATAAGACATATCGGAAGTGTTTTTACTCCGAAAAGTTCAATGCAAAGAAACAGCGCCGTAACCGGACAGTTTGTTACTCCGCAGAAAAGGCACGAAAGACCTATAGCCGCACCCAGAGAGCAGTCCAGATCCAGTAATGGAGCAATAAAGCTTCCGAAGGTTGAGCCTACAAAAAATACCGGCAGTATTTCTCCTCCTTTAAAGCCTGCGCCCAAAGTAAGAGCAGTAAATAAAAGTTTCAGGATGAACTGCTGAAAAGGCGCTCTAGTTTCAAATGCTTGTGCTATAACTTCGCTTCCTGCACCGTTATAATCATAAGTGCCGCATATAAATGTCAGAACTACTACTAAAAGTCCTCCGATAAAAATACGCAGATAGGGGTTTCTTATAAAATATCTGTATATTCTTGCAGAGTTTTTCAGAACGAAGCAGAAAACAATACTGAGAAGTCCGCATAGAATTGCTATAAATGAAGCTTTTAAGTAAATCTCCCAATTAAGCGAGTCAATTTTAACGTTCATTACTGACGGCGATACACCGAAGTAAGATGAAATTTTAAATCCGATAAGAGCCGCAGCGGAACAGGGAATAATAGCGGAATAATGCATAATCCCTACGCTGATAACCTCCATGGAGAAAAATGCAGCGGCAGCAGGAGTTCCGAAAAGAGCAGAAAATCCGGCACTCATTCCGCACATAGTAATAAGTCTGTGATCCTGTTCATTCAGCTTGAACCAGATACCAAGCTGAGAGCCGATACTGCCGCCTATCTGGAGAGCAGCACCTTCACGTCCGGCAGAACCGCCGGTAAGATGCGTCAGAATCGAACCGGTAAAAATACTCAGCGTATTTTTCCAGGTCATGCCGCTTCCGTCCCTGACCGCTATCAGAACCATATTTGTGCCCTTGTCATGAGTAAGCTTCAGCAGCTTGTAAATACTTACGATAAGCAGTCCTGCAACGGGAAGCAGGAGAATAATATAGGGCTGTTCCTTTCTTATATCAGCGCATTTTTCCAGTCCTATATGAAATGCCGAAGAAATAAAGCCTACCGCCGTACCTGTAATAAGAGATAATATAATCCATTTAATAAAACCTCCGAACATTTGAGGAATCCATTTTTTCATGCTGTTAAAAAGCTGTAAAAAGTAATTTTTCATTTTTCTTCTCCGTTTATTATATGATCTAATTATAATGATACTGTTTTAAATAAAAAATGTCAATCTAAAACCCTAAAAAACCGGAACTTTTTCAGTTCCGGTTTTTATCTTATTGTTCAGTGACCATATCGGTAGTTACATTATAGACCACAGCGTCTCTGCTTTCGTTGTCTTGACTTGGTACATATGATATTTTAAGATTTTTCCAACTTGAAGGAATTTGTATTGAAATGTATCCTTCAGCGGTTTCTCCTGCTTTAATTGTTGTTGAAATACTTTGTATGTCAGGCAATACGTACGGCACTGCTGCTTCAGCTTCAACAGAAGAACCATAGTAAGTTTTTGCCCCATCAGCCTGAACCGTGAAATCACTCAGTGCTGATACGTTCATTTCTTCGCTGCCCTTATTGGTAATTTCAAATATAGCCGCATAACAGCTGGAACTATCCGTATTTATATCGTTGATAAATACAATCTTTGTCAGGTTTATTTCACAGTCTTTAAATGCAGTTTTAACGCCCATTTTTCCTTCGGTAATTTCAGCCGGGGAATTAGTTTCCGAAAATTTGTCATTAGGATTTACATAAGAATTTGAATCATCGTATAAGATTATTTTGCTGTCGGAAGAGCCGGCGTTTTTGTCAGCGCAGCCGTAAAGTGAAACTGAGAGTGACAGTACTGATAATGTCAGAATTATATTTCTTAACTTTTTCATATTATTTCTCCATGGTTTTTGTTTTTATTATAGCATTATTTTTCACTTTTTTCAAGTATTATTGTAATTTTTATAAAATTATTCATATCTGAGAGCATCAATTGGATCAAGATTCGCAGCCTTAACGGATGGTATCAGACCGAAAACGATTCCCACAGCCATAGAAAAGATTACTGAAACAGCAATGGAAATGCCGCTTATTGCAACCGGAACGTCTGCAAATTTTGATATCAGCTGAGCCAGAATAATTCCCGCTGCTATTCCGATAAGTCCGCCTATGCTTGTCAATACGGCGGCTTCTGTAAGAAACTGTCCCAGTATAACTTTTTTTCTGGCGCCAAGAGCCTTTTTGAGTCCGATCTCTCTCGTACGCTCTGTAACGGATACGAGCATTATATTCATAACACCTATACCGCCTACCAGCAGAGAAATACCTGCAATACAGATAACCAGCGTATTTGTGGAATCACTGAGTTTTTGTAAGGACTTTGCTCTTTCAAGCTGGTCTTCGCTTTTGTATTTTATACCGCTGTCCTCGGATACTGAAAGCATACCGTTTAAAATATCCGTGGCTTCTTTACCGGCTTTGGTCATGCTGTCCGTATCAGCGGCCTGAACAATACAGTTTTGAGGCTCGTCATATTTAAAAATTACAGGCCATGTATTAATTGGTATAAAGACCTGTCCGCTTGAGGTTTCCTGATTATAAAGCTGGTAATCTTCGTAATTGTTGATAACCGGTTCAAACTTACTGCTTTGCACAGCGACGCCGATGATAATAAACGGTTCTCCGCTTATATCAATTATTTTTCCTATCGGATCAACGCTGCCGAACAGACTCGTAGCGGCAGTGGTATCAATCACAGCTGTTTTATGATTTCCCGTAAATTCTCTTTTACCGAATCCCTTACCGGATTTTATTCTGTATCCTGCGGTATTGAAATAATCCTCGTCAATACCCAAAACGCTTCCGCCGTTAAGAGCGGTATTCATATAGTAAAGGGAATCTACGTAAGTCCGCTGACGATAAAGTGAAACAGATTCTATATTTTTAGAATCTTCCAGTTGTTTTTTTATTTCATCGGAAATAACGGGAACTCCTTCCGGAACGCTTTCATATTGCAGATCCATTTCCCCTTCGCCCTTATAAAGCGCAACTTTTACAGTGTTGTTTCCCGCACCGATAAGATTGTTTTTTATCTGTTCGTTAGTACCCTTTATAGTTGATACGATTGCTATAATTGCAGCTATACCGATAATAATACCCAGCATGGTAAGAAACGAACGCACCTTATGCGAGAGGATTCCTTTAAATGATAAAATTATATTTTCAAACATACAGCGTATCTCCTTACCATAAAACTTCGTCGCTATCTTTTGTTTTTATTCCCTCTTTGATGTTTTTACCGTAAGGGAAGCAGATTTTGTCGCTTTCACTTAATCCGGATTTTATTTCTATCTGACTGCCGTATATTATTCTTCCCGTTTTTACATACTGTTTTTTCAGCCGATTATTTTCATCAGCTTTCATAACATAATAGTTTCCGTCCTCTTCGCGTACGTAAACCTTGGGTATAAACATTCCGGACTCTTCGCTTTGCGCCGGAATTGTAATGCTTATTCCCATATCTGTGGACATTGAAGTGTCATCGGTTATTTCAGCAGTAAATTCATAGGTACTGCTGTTTGGATTTTCATTCCAGTTCTGGGAACTGTATGAAACCGGCGTCATGTTGATTTCCGTAACCTCTGCCTGTGCCGATTCACCTGTTTCCCATGACATAACATTGATAAAAGAACCAACAGCAACTTTGTCAAGATTCATTTCGCCTACATAGCCTGTAACGCTGAGACCGCTTTGTCCTTCAACTACTATAAAAGGCGTGCCTGCTTCAAGATTATCAAGATCGCCTACAGACGAAACATGACCGTCCATTGTACTTATTATGCTTCCGCTTTCTTTTTGTGCTTGGGCTGTTTTGAAAGCCAGTTCCGCAGACTTTTTTTCCAGTTCAAGGGATTTTATTTCCGATTCCTTTTCAGTGATCATTTTGGCAATCTCTGCCCTTGAATACGCATAATCGTCAGAATTAGGGTCTATATGAAATCCTGTATACACGGAATCTTCATAATTATCATAATAGATATCTTCAGCCGCCTCTTCTGCCAGCACTTTAAAGCTGCCGTAAATTTTAGCGTTGAATTCAAGGGAGATACCTCCGTCGTTGTTTAAGGTAACGCTTTCGCCTACGCACCAATCTTCTGTGGGTGTTTCCTTTATATATCCGCCGAAAACTGTCCATTGGTAAATAGCCGTATTTGAATCATCGTAAACTCTGAATACGCTGTAGGTCTGATTCTGCATCATTGTCTGTAAATACGCTTTTTTTACCACTGTTTCAGCGGAGCAGATAAAGACGAGAGGATTTTGTGCACTGCCGTCGCCTGTTACCGCCATAGATGAGTTTTCCACAGTAGCAAGCCTGTTGACGGACGGCTTTTCGGGAATTACAGGTTCCGGAGGATCTGTAGGCTCAGGTTCTGTCGGCATTAATTCGGAGGGTTTCAGATTTTTAAGTTTTGTAAGTTCTTTTTTGGCGGTTTTTATATTTACTTCAGCCATTGATACTGCGTTTTCTTTTTGTGCGGCGTCAAGCTCAAGGGCAGTCATGTCATATTTCATAAGGGGATCGCCTTTTTTGACTGTATCGCCTTCCTTAACGAGTACTTCGTCAACAAGCTTTTGATTGTCAAGCATAACCTTCTGAACGTTTCCGGAGGTGATCACGCCGGAAAGCTCCAGTTGGTCGCCCCAGTAGGAATCAGTCATTAATGAAACCGGAGTAACCTTGGCTACGGCTTTTTTCGACTTTCTTGATTCGTTTATTTTATATGCGCCGAAGGTTCCGCCGAGTATAACTGCAGCGCATACGGCGGCTATAATTATTTTTTTCACAGAGAATCACCTCCGGACGATTCGGATAGTTCGCCGTCACGGATATACATGATCCGCTTGGCATGTTCGGCAATTTCCTTTTCGTGTGTTATCATCACTATTGTAACGCCTTCGCTGTTTAAATTCTCAAAGATTTCCATTACCTGTTCGCCGGATTTTGTATCCAGAGCTCCTGTAGGTTCATCTGCAAGGAGAAGAGCGGGGGAATTGACCATTGCCCTTGCGATTGCAACACGCTGTTTTTGTCCGCCGGAAAGCTGAGTGGGCTTAAAATTCATTCTTTCTTCCAGTCCGACTTTTACCAACGCTTCTTTTGCCATTTCACGTCTTTCCTTTTTGGGAACTCCGGCATATAGCAGAGGAAGCTCCACATTTTCCACTGCTGACTGTCTGGGCAGCAGATTAAAATTCTGAAAAACGAATCCGATTTTTTTGTTTCTTATTTCAGAAAGCTCCTTATCTTTGCAGACTGAAATATCGCTGCCGTCAAATATAAAATTGCCGGAGGTCTGCCTGTCAAGGCAGCCGATTATGTTCATAAGCGTAGACTTGCCCGAGCCGGAGGGACCCATAATAGCAAGGTATTCTCCGCTGTCAACAGAAAGGTTTACATTTTTCAGTACCGGTACAGCTTCTTTTCCCTGAATATAATCCTTGCAGATTTCCTTTAAATCAATTACCATAAAAGAAACCTCCTATTCAGCCGGAACAATACCGGCGTCGTCGAGATCTTCGGATTCAGGAAGAAGTTCACCGTTTTCTCCGTCAATAATGTCTTCAGAATTTTCGTTATCATCTATTTGAGGAACAATATCGCCGTTTTCATCTAAAAATCCGCCGTCTTCACCGTCTATACTGTCTGAACCGTCAATATTTTCATCTGGATTTTCATCGTCCGGGGTTATTTCATCAGGATCGGTGGTAGTCGGCATACCTTCCTCATAATCTTCGGCAGGATAAGCGATGCTGTCGTCGTCAGTAAGACCGGAAACTATTTGGCAGTCTCCGTAATTTTCGTCCTTTTCTCCGATTTCAACGTATTTTTTCTCAAGCCTGTCCTTTTTTCCGGCAGCCCAGACAAAGGTTTTACCGTCGTCGTCTGTGACGATATAATCCTCATAAATCCATACTCCTGTTTTTTCTTCCATACCGGATTGTCCGTAGTCAGGTTCAATAATAACATGCTGACCCAGCATAAGACCTTCATTGCTGTCCAGCGATACGTAAAACGGATATTTTGAAGATGTGCTCATTTCGTCTGAATCTCCGCTGTACATTACTCCGCTGTTGTCCTGAATAGGTTCTGAGCCTATTTCAGTGACTGTTCCGTTCCATGTTACCGTTTCATCTGTCCTTGAACGTATGATCATGGGCATATCGGCGCTTATCGCCATCATATTCTGTTCGTTGACAGTTCCCTTTACTCTGAAATCACCGCTTGCAATAATAGTCATTACAACGTCTGCATCGGTATTTTCTCCGTACATATCTTCAGGATTGCTGTTACCGGAATTCGGGGAATTTACTTTCTTTACTGTTCCAGACATTTCTGACTTAACAGTAGAATTTTTTATCGAATTTTTCAGTTTTTCAAGCTCTGAATTTTTAACTTTTTTATCGTATTCTGCTTTTGAAATGTCGGTTTTCAGAGTTTGGATCTGAGCGGAATATGAAAATTTATCGTCGCTTGAGGCGTTTTTTTTGTCGCTTTCAAGCTGCGTGATCTGTTTTTGCATAGAATCTATATCGTTATTGAATTTTTCAATTTCAAGCTCGCCCTGTTCCAATTCCAGTTCCATAGCTTCAACGTCATAGGTAAAAAGCTCTGTACCTTCTGAAACCTCGTCGCCTTCCTTAACAAGTATTTCTTTTATTGTTTTGGAGGTATCGTATTTAACATCAAGGCTTTTCTGCGATTCGATTACGCCTGAAAAGCAGTCCCCGCCTAATGAGATCATATTTACTGTGTTTATATCTGCAACGGGACTTACAAAAACCTTTTCTCCTGATTGGTTATCAGAGCTTAATTTCCAAATTGCAATTCCCGATACTGCAACGGCAACTGCTGCCGCTGCCGACACGGCGGCAATTATAATTTTCTTTTTTTTATTCATTTAAATGCTCCCTTTTTGTCTTTATGTAATGACTGTATTATACACAATAGTACGATAAAAGTCAATAATAATAATGATATGTTTCTGTTTTGTAATATTATCAGCATTAAACTTTGTCGTATTCATGTAAATTTATAGTCTGTCTATAGCATAAAAGCAGACACCGAAAGTGTCTGCTTTGACATTACTGATTAAATTTTTCTTTAAGTTTATCAAAAAAGGATTTTCTTTTTTCATAATGATTTTCTGTTTCGCTTTCAGACATAGATGCTTCATATTCACGCAGAAGATCCTTTTGCTTTTTGTTAAGATTTTTTGGAACTTCAATATTGACCTTGACGTACTGATCGCCTCTGTCGCTTCGTCTGAGTTTTTTAACGCCTTTTCCTCTTAGACGGAATACAGTACCTGTTTGTGTTCCCTCGGCAATATTGTATTTAACGTTTCCGTCAATAGTAGGGACAGTGATTTCGTCGCCCAGAACTGCCTGAGTATAAGTAATAGGGATCTCACAGTGAATATCGGAACCGTTTCTGACAAACAGCGGGTGAGGTCTTACAGAAACCACAACATTCAGGTCGCCGGACGGGCCGCCGTTCAAACCGTTGTCGCCCTGTCCTCCGACTCTCAAAATCTGACCGTCGTCTATACCTGCCGGAATATCCACATTTATAGTTTTTGAAACTCTTACCCTTGCAGTACCGCCGCACTTTTTGCACGGATTTGAAATGATCGTTCCTTTTCCTCCGCAGCGTGAGCATGTTTTTGAAGAGGAGATCATACCGAATGGAGTTCTCTGAGTGACTTTAACAGTACCTGAACCGTTACAATCCGGACATGTTTGCGGAGAAGAACCTGCCGCAGCGCCTGTACCGTTGCACTCGCTGCACTTTTCCATTTTATTTATTTTAACGTCATGTTTTTTGCCTTCACAGGCTTCCATGAAGCTTATATTTATGTTGGCGTTGATATCCTGACCTCTTCTGGGAGCGTTGGCATTGGAGCGTGCCGAAGATCTCATACCGCCTCCTCCGCCGAAAATACCGCTGAACAGGTCTTCAAAAATATCTCCTCCGCCGAAACCGCCTCCGTTGAAGCCTCCGGAAAATCCTCCGCTGCCGAAGTTGGGGTCAACTCCCGCATGACCGAACTGATCGTATCTCTGACGTTTTTCCGGATCGGAAAGTACTTCATAAGCTTTGTTTAATTCCTTGAATTTTTCTTCGCATTCTTTATCGTTAGGGTGAAGGTCAGGGTGATATTTTCTTGCCATTTTCTTAAAGGCTTTCTTTATTTCGTCATCAGACGCACCTTTCTGAACCCCCAGCACCTCATAATAATCTCTTTCATCAGCCATAACTGACCGCACCTCTTTCTGTCTGTGCTTTTATACTATTTTACAATCGAGTATAAACAGCTTTCGGGCGGACAAATTTATCCGCCCTCACAGCTAGTATTTTTTAAGCTTCTGTGTAGTCAGCGTCTACAACGCCGTCGTCATTTGACGCATTTCCTGCCGCACCTGCTGCTTCTGCTGCCGCCTGCTGTGCAGCTGCCTGTTCTTCAGGACTTGCATTCTGGTAAACCTTAGTTGCCAGTTCGCCGAATACTTTCTGAAGTTCATCATGCTTAGCCTTGATATCTGCAATGTCATTGCCTTTTAATGCTTCTTTAAGTTCATTGCATTTAGCTTCGATAGGAGCTTTGTCTTCAGCAGTTACCTTGTCGCCGAAATCGTTAAGAGCCTTTTCACACTGGAATACAAAGTTTTCAGCATTGTTCTTTGTATCAACTTCTTCTCTTCTCTTTTTGTCTTCTTCGGCAAACATTTCAGCGTCCTTGACAGCCTTGTCAATGTCTTCCTTGGACATATTTGTTGAAGAAGTAATAGTAATGTTCTGTTCCTTGCCTGTACCCTTATCCTTAGCGGAAACATGAACGATACCGTTTGCGTCTATATCGAAAGTAACTTCGATCTGAGGGATTCCTCTAGGAGCAGGAGCAATACCGTCAAGACGGAATGTACCGAGCTGCTTGTTATCCTTTGCAAATTCACGTTCACCCTGAAGTACGTTGATATCAACAGCTGTCTGATTGTCAGCGTAAGTGGAGAATACCTGAGTCTGCTTTGTAGGAATAGTAGTATTTCTTTGAATCATAGGAGTGCTTACTCCGCCTGCTGTTTCAATACCCAGAGTAAGAGGAGTAACGTCCAGAAGGAGCAGACCTTCCTTAACGTCACCGCCGAGTACGCCGCCCTGATATGCAGCACCCAAAGCTACGCATTCGTCAGGATTGATACCCTTGAATGGGTCTTTGTTCATAAAGCTCTTTACAGCTTCCTGAACAGCCGGAATTCTTGAAGAACCGCCTACCATAAGAACCTTGTGGAGGTCGCTTGCTGAAAGACCGCTGTCTGAGAGAGCCTGTTTTACAGGACCCATTGTGGACTGTACAAGATCTGATGTAAGTTCATTGAACTTAGCCTGTGTAAGAGTAAGGTCAAGGTGCTTAGGACCCGTTGCGTCTGCTGTGATAAACGGAAGATTGATCTGTGAAGTCGGAGTTGAAGAAAGTTCGATCTTGGATTTTTCTGCCGCTTCCTTAAGTCTCTGCATAGCCATTTTATCTGTTGAAAGATCGATGCCTTCGGATTTTTTGAATTCGGCAATCATCCAGTCGATAATTCTCTGGTCGAAGTCATCGCCGCCTAAGTGGTTGTTACCGGCTGTTGCAAGAACCTCTGTAACGCCGTCGCCCATTTCGATGATTGAAACGTCGAACGTACCGCCGCCTAAGTCGTAAACCATGATCTTCTGGTCTTCTTCCTTGTCAACACCGTAAGATAGTGCAGCAGCTGTAGGTTCGTTGATAATTCTCTTTACGTTAAGACCTGCAATTTGACCGGCATCCTTTGTAGCCTGTCTCTGAGCGTCTGTAAAGTAAGCAGGAACTGTAATAACAGCTTCTGTAACTGTTTCTCCAAGATACGCTTCTGCATCTGATTTAAGCTTTTGCAGGATCATTGCTGAAATTTCCTGAGGAGTATATGATTTACCGTCAATATCTACTTTGTAGTCAGAACCCATATGACGCTTGATTGAAATAACTGTCTTTTCAGGATTTGTAACTGCCTGACGCTTAGCTACCTGACCTACAAGTCTTTCACCATTTTTAGAAAAAGCAACAACTGAAGGAGTTGTTCTTGCGCCTTCGGAGTTAGGGATTACAACGGCACTGCCGCCTTCCATAACTGCTACGCATGAATTTGTTGTACCTAAGTCAATACCAATGATTTTTCCCATGATAAATCTTCCTTTCTCATATATACCGTTTAAAATTATGTGATATCGTTAAAATTAATTTGCCACCGCTACAACTGCATGGCGGATCACTCTGTCGTTAAACATATAACCTTTTTGGAAAACTTCACAAATTGTGTTTTCACCGAAGTTTTCGTCTTCCGTCTTCTTTATAGCATTGTGAAGATTCGGATCAAATTCATTTCCCAACGCCTCCATTTCGGTAACTCCTATTTTTTTTAGCACATCAATAAAATTGGTGTAGATCATCTGCATACCGCTTTTATAGGATTCGTCAGTGCATTCCGCCTCAATGGCTCTTTCAAAGCTGTCCAGTACCGGAAGAATTTCCGCAATGCATCTGCATGTTGCGTCGCCGTAGGCTTCCATTTTTTCTTTTGTGGTACGCTTGCGGTAATTGTCATATTCCGCATAAAGCCGCAGATACTTGTCGTTTGCTTCGGCAAGCTGAGAAGTAAGCTCGTTAATTTTTTCCTGTAATTCACCGGCTTCGCCTTCGTTTATTTCAACGTCAATATCCATATTTTTGTTGGGGGCTTCCGACGTTTCTTCGGTTTCTTTTATTTTTTCTTCATCACTCATTGTCATTGTCCTTTCTGTCTGTAGCTTCATCATCTTCGGAAATGAGATCCGAAATTTTATTTGTAAAGTATTCTATATAAGGGATTATTTTTGCGTAATCAAGTCTTACAGGACCTATTATACCCAGTGAACCGGCTGTTTTATCACCCTTTTGATAATTTGAAACTATCATGCTGGAATTTCCGATCACGAATCCGTCATTTTCCTCGCTGAACATTACATGAATACCGCTGAACGAATCGTCCAGAAATCCTTCGATTTCGGATTTGCGGTCCATGAATTTTACTATATCCATTTTGTCCAGTTCATCGCAAGAGAGAAGATTTTTTTCACCTTTTACTGTCAGTTCCTTATTTCTCAGGTCTTTTGAAAGTTCATAAATTCCCTGAACCAAAGGAGAAAGGGTAAACATATATGTTCCCAGAGCTTCGACCAGACTGTTTAGCATTTCATCTGACAGCTCAGATATGGATATTCCCTGAAGATTTTCTTCGATATAATTTGTAAAAAATTCAAGCTGTTCGTTTGTGAGGTCAAATTCGAGCCTGCACGCCTTGTTTTTTATACTTCCGTTTGAAGTAATGAGAAGTATCACATACAGCCGTTTGCCTGTAGGGATAACTTCAACTTTTGAAATTACCGAAAATTTCGGAGCGGCGTTTGAAGCGACCACCGCACACTGCGTAAGCTCTGCAAGAGCAGTAGCGGCGCTTTGTATTACGAGTTCTTCGGTAACTGCGCCTTGATCCTCCAGCATTTTGTCAAGGCGTTTTACTTCGTCATCCGGAAGAGTCTGAGTTTTCATTATTTTGTCAATGTAAAGCCTGTATCCGCTGAACGTCGGAACGCGTCCCGCAGAGGTATGCGGCTGTTCAAGGTATCCCAGCTGTTCAAGCATTGCCATATCGTTTCTTACCGTTGCGGCGGAAACGTTTATTTCAGGCAGAGAAGCTATTGCTTTAGAACCTACCGGTTCGCCGGTCATTATATATTCATCTATGACAGCTGCAAGAATTTTTAATTTTCTGTCATTCACAGTCCGGCGCCTCCTTTGTTCTGCTGGCAGTTCCTGATTTTGAGTGTTAGCACTCATCCTATTGGAGTGCTAAATATAATTTAACACTATTATGCTCAATTGTCAAGGGGTTTATGCATTTTCATCACAATGCACAAAAATCGGCTGTAAAAGCCAACCTGAAATGTGGAATTTTTGCCTGAATCAAATAACTGCACCAATATTACTCGAGTGTGAATTTTAGATGTAACGTTTTACTTTTTTTCAAAAAAGTAAGGGAGGTAAAATTCTTGCTTCGCCGGAATTAAGAGTTTCCTCAGTGCCGTCGTCATAGCGGACGATTAGTCCGGCATTATCGCTTATACCGATTGCAAGGGCGGTTTTTTCACTGCCGAGCTTGGAAACTGACACTCTTTGTCCTATAATAAATGAGCGTTTTCGGTAATTTTCCAGAAAGGAAGTATCTGAAAGATTTTTTGTCAGTATATCTATATTTTTCAGTATTTCAGCAATAATTTCAGCTCTTGACGGAGTTTTTCCGGTTTCGTCTTCAATTGAGGTAGCAACATTCATAAGCTCTTCCGGAAAAATATTTTTAATGGATTTTACATTGATTCCGATTCCTACTACTGCATATTCCGGCTGTCCGGTTTCAAAGTTTACCGAAGCTTCGGTTAAAATACCGCAGATTTTTTTACCGTTTAAAAACAGGTCGTTTACCCATTTGATTTTTACGTCTGTGCCGCACACCTTGTCGATTGCCTGTGCCGCAGCGACTGCCGCACAGGAGGTTATCAGCTGACAGGTTTCCATATCGGTTTCAGGGCGCAGAATAATACTGAGATAAATACTTGTTCCATGAGGAGAACAAAAACTTCTTCCCATCCTTCCTTTTCCGGCAGTCTGACAGTCTGCAATTACTGCTGTTGCATTTTTTGCTCCTTTTCTTGCTAATTCCTTTGCATAATTGTTTGTAGAATCTGTTTCATCAAGTACGATTATTTCTCTGTCATCAGTTTTATCCAGAAAGCTTTTTATAATTTCACGGTTTAAAATATCTCCGGTGCTTTTTAAAATGTAGCCCTTGTTGTTGATTGCCTGTATATCAAAGCCTTCTTCCTGAAGCTGTTTTACCGCTTTCCATACCGAATTTCTTCCTACACCCAGTTTTTGCGCAAGTGTTTCTCCGGAAATATAATCGTCTGAATTAAGAAGCTCTTCCATTACCTTTTCTTTAGTGGACATTTCAGTCACCCTTTCTTAAGTTTATTCATATTATAAATAATAACATATAAACCTGATTTTAACAAGGGAGGAAATAAAAGTGACTGAGGATATGCTTCTTGTTCTGGCTATGTCAACCGATGCATTTTTCGCCGCACTTTCTTACAGTACCGGAAAAATAAAAATTCCTGCCGTTTCCGCCTTTGTGATCAGTATTATAAGCTCGGCGGTTCTTACGGCTTCAATGCTGCTCTCCGCTGCTGCCGGAGCGTTTATTCCCGAAAGCTTCTGCCGTACCGCAGGCGCAGTACTGTTAGGGGTAATAGGCATTACCGGCTTTTGTCAGAACGGTCTTAAATCCATTTTAAGAAAACATAAGGGAAATGGGAAGGTATCCTTCAGTTGCTTCAATATCGGATTTGTCATAAGCGTATATCTAGATGAAACCAAAGCAGACGCAGACCGTTCTAAAATATTGTCTCCCAAAGAAGCCGTAGCTCTTGCTCTGGCATTGTCAGTGGATTCCGTATCCGGCGGATTGGGTGCGGGACTTTCCGGCGCAAATATATTAAGAGTGTGTCTACTAAGCTTTATATTCGGATTAATGGCAGTAGCCGCCGGCGGAAAGCTCGGCGAAGGACTGAGCAAAAAAGGGCCAGATCTTTCCTGGGTTTCAGGTGTATTTCTTATAGTGTTGGCGGCATATAAGTTAATAGGATAAAATTGTTAAATTATAAAGGTATTAGCATAAATTATTACAAATTTAGTATAAAAGTTTTCCGTCTATTGACTATCAGGACGTATTTTGCTATAATGATATAAATGTAAGTGCAGCTGATTGCTTGCTTATAATCTTTAAATATTAAAGTGAGTTTTTCTGATGAAGAATAATGAACAGTATAAAAAAATAGTATCATTCTTTTCAAGTTTGATTTTACTTGCCGCTTTGGCGGCGGATTTTATGTATATATGGTACGAATATTACAGTGATGCGATAGTTCTTCCGTTTTACAGACGCGGAAACTGGGTGGTAATTCTTATCTATGTAATCCTTACCATGATTTTTTTCAAGGCTTACGGCGGTCTTACAATGGGATATCTGAAGCGGACGGATATGCTCTATTCACAGGCGATTTCCATGGTAGCGGTCAATATAATCACTTATTTTCAGATAAGCGCTATCGGACGTGACTTTATGAAGGTTTTTCCTATGTTTATAATGACGGCTACCGATTTAATAATTATTGCACTGTGGATAGCCGCTAACAATAAAATATACTTAAAGCTTTATCCTCCAAGGAAGCTTATAATAATATACGGCAGCCGCAATGCGGAAACGCTTACCAATAAAATGAGCAGGCGTGAAGATAAATATATGATCTGTGAATCCATTAACATTCATGAAGATATGGATAAAATAAAAAGTGAAATACTGAGATTTGACGGAGCTATTATCTGTGATATAACCGGTCAGACAAGAAACGATATAATAAAGTATTGCTTTGAAAATTCAAAGCGAATATATATTTCTCCGAAAATTTCCGATATTATTATCAGGGGAGGTACTGATATAAATCTTTTTGACTCTCCGCTGCTGCTGTGCAGAAACAGTGGACTTTCCTTTGAACAGCGTCTTTTTAAGCGTATTTTTGATATTGTGGTATCAGTAATAGGTCTGATTATTCTGTCTCCGTTTATGCTTATAATTGCAGCTGCAATAAAAATCGACGACGGCGGAAGTATAATTTACAAGCAGAAAAGACTTACCATTAACGGAAAGGAATTTTTTGTATATAAATTCAGAAGCATGATACCTAATGCCGAAAAAAACGGAGTGCCTCAGCTGGCGACCGGTTCGGATTCAAGGATCACAAGAGTAGGAAAATTTTTGAGAAAATGCAGGCTGGACGAGCTTCCGCAGCTTTTTAATATAATTAAAGGGGATATGTCCGTAGTAGGACCAAGACCGGAACGTCCGGAGCTTACTGAAAAATACGAAAGAGAAATGCCGGAATTCAAATTCCGTTTAAAAGTAAAGGCGGGACTAACAGGATATGCACAGGTAACCGGCGTTTATGATACGACTCCTTATGACAAACTGAAAATGGATCTTATGTACATTGAACGCTATTCAATGGTTATGGATCTGCGGATAATTCTTATGACCATAAAAACAATGATATCTCCCGGAGAAATGAATTCCGAGGCGGATAAAGAAAAATATTAAAGCGGTGAATTGATTTGAAGAAACTGGAGAACAACATAGAAAATCTTATTAATGCCGAACCTGCATATAATGAATCTGAATCGGAAAACGATTCCGGATTTGTAAAGAAAATGAGCAGGAAAAAGGGCGGCAATGCACTAGGCGAATTTGGAGCAAGACAGAATGAACTTAATTTTCAACTGATTCAGACAGTATCCGATTTGAAGGAATACTGCCGTGAGCTTGAGGAGCGTCTGGAAAAAGAAACCGATGCCCGACATAAAACGGCGGCGGTTCTTTCTGCAATGAAAAAGGAACTTGATTCAGTGCGCCTGCGGTCTACGCTGAATTCCAATCAGATAGAAAAAATGGACGGCGGTCTGGGAAAATATACGGAGAAGCTGGAAAATTACGCCTTGAGTATTTCTCCCGGCGCAAGGCTTGCGGATTGTCCGAAAGGCTGCAAGGAGGCGGATATTTCGGGCTGCATAGGGTATTATGAAAAAATAGAAACGGCAAGAAATTCTGTCGGACTGTCCGAAAATACCGAGCTTGAAAAATTTTTGTATAACGCATTAAGCCGTGAATTTTCCGCAATGAGCGCTTTTGACAAGGTTGTAATTGATTTTTACGGGGAAGACAGATATGCGGCTGTGTTGTACGGTAATCTCAGCAGAAACTCAATTTATAAAATAAATCGTATGGAAGACAATTGCGAACCGCAGGGAAATTTCAGCATTATCTGTACCGAAAACCTTCAGATACCCAAAAAACTGGCGCTGAAATCAGCTGTAATTATTGTAACAGGCAACGAACCGTTTGAGAATATATCTGATGAAGAACTTGAAAATCTTAAGTTTCTCAATGACTGCGGGCTTCATACCTATATCACCCTGTCAGACAGTACCTATAGAAGTTTTGTTCAAAAAGGATTCCGCTGCGTATCCCTCATTTCGGCTGACAAGCTTATGAGCGGAAAAATCGTCAGAACGATTGAAAAGAGTATGGAAACGTCAGTACCGTCCGGTGCGGTTACTTTCAGTCAGTTAAATCATGTTCTTGAAGCTTCCGGAAAGAAATTTACAGACGTCTCTGAAGAAACAGCAGGCTCTGAAGCCTTACTCAGATCCCGTGAATATCCTTATAACTGTTTGAGCATAATGGAAAAAACGGCGGTCAATGCAGCAGAAAATTACTACTTTTCAGGTGAAAATATAAACAGATGCCGTATAAGCGATACGCATGAAGGCATATTTGACGTCATCAACGGCTTGAATTATGTGAATCACCTTGATTACAGCCACCGCAAAAAAATATATGCCCGTGTCAAAACAATGATGGAAACAGATGGTTTGTTTATACTCAATGGTTTTGACGCTGTGATCGGAATAAAACTGCGAGCTATAAACGGCTGGGGTGAATATCCGGTTTATGAAGCGCTCTGGACTAGAGAACAGCTTATATCAGAGCTTGAGGACAACGGATTTAAAATAAAGTTTCTTATTCCGGCAGGAACAGGTATTTTTGACATGCTCCCGCCTAAATATAGAAAAAGTCCTGCGGAATGGATTATCGGCGTCACGGTTTAGCCGTTGCTGAAAATGGAATTATGAGGAAAATGCGATTTTTTTCAGGAGGATTTAAATGAGAAAAACAAAAATTGTTTGTACGATCGGTCCGGTAACACAAAGTGAGGAAATGATAAAAAAGCTTATGGAGCATGGTATGGATGTTGCCAGATTCAACTTTTCTCACGGAAGCTACGAGTACCATAAGGATTGCATTGAAAAGGTAAGAAAAGTTGCGTCTGAACTGAATCTTCCCGTTGCTGCAATGATGGATACCAAGGGACCGGAAGTAAGACTGGGCAGATTTGTTGACGACAAGCCTGTGGAAATTAAAAACGGCGATATTTATACGCTGACTACCGAAGATTGTCTCTGTACAGATAAGGTAGGCAGTATTACGTTTAAAAAGCTGCCTGCCGATGTTTCAGTGGGCACAAGAATACTTATAAACGACGGCGTTATTGAACTTCTTGCAGAAAAAGTTACTGCTACAGAAATCGAATGCCGTGTAATTCACGGAGGCAAGCTTTCAAATAACAAAGGGATCAACGTTCCCGGAGTAAAGCTTTCTATGCCGTATCTCAGCGATGCCGATATGAACGATCTGGAATTCGCCGCAAAAATGAAGTATGATTTTATTGCCGCAAGCTTTGTCAGAACTGCCGCTGATATAAATTACCTGAGAAAATATACTCAGAGTCTCGGCTGGTTTGACGTTAGAATCATAGCAAAAATCGAGAATCTTGAGGGTGTTGAAAATATAGACGAAATCCTTGAAGCTGCTGACGGTATAATGGTAGCAAGAGGAGATATGGGTGTTGAAATACCTTTTGAACAGATCCCTGCTATACAGAAAGAACTGATTCATAAGGGTTATAATGCCGGTAAACAGGTTATAACTGCAACTCAGATGCTGGAATCTATGATTTCAAATCCTCGTCCTACACGTGCCGAAATTACAGATGTGGCAAACGCTATTTATGACGGTACGAGCGCTATTATGCTTTCAGGTGAAACGGCGGCAGGCGAATATCCTATAGAAGCGGTAAGTACTATGGCTCTGATCGCAGAAACTACGGAGTATAATATTGATTATAAATCAAGGTTTCATAAAAGAGGTACTGACAGCAATCCTAATATTGCAAATGCCATATCTCACGCATGTGTTACAACTGCTCACGATTTAGACGTGAAGGCAATTATTACAGTAACCAAAGGCGGAAGCACAGCAAGACTTATTTCTAAGTATCGTCCGCTTTGTCCGATTATAAGCTGTACTACAGATGAGGTAGTATGCCGTCAGATGAATATGTCATGGGGGGTTACTCCGATTATAATCAATGAGGAAACCAGTACCGATGAGCTGTTTGAGCATGCTGTGGACGCAGCTAAGAAGTATGGCTATGTGGAACAGGGGGATAGAGTAGTTATTACTGCCGGTGTTCCTCTGGGAATTTCGGGGACAACTAATCTTATGAAGGTAGATACGGTTAAATGATTCTGGAAGCATGTTTTAAGCTTGACATGTCAGTCTACGCATGATATAATAAGTAAAATTAAATACTGCCACCGGGCAGATAGAATGCAAAAAGCATTCGTCGGCGTATCGTTAGGTCTTAGAAGATACGTTTGGCGGATGCTTATTTTTTGGAGGTTTTATACTATGAAATTCAAAAATCCTTTTATTGGTTTGACGAAATTTGAATGGTGTTTATGGATCATATCTGTGGTTGTCGTTACAGGTTCCTTTGTACTGTCAGGTTCGTCTGATATATTAACGATTATAGCTTTACTAATCGGTGTTACAGCTCTTATTTTCGTTGCTAAGGGGTATGTTTTTGGACAGATTTTAACAGTAATTTTTGCGGTTTTTTACGGTATTATATCGTTTTATTTTAAGTATTACGGAGAAATGATAACATATATTTGCATGACGTCTCCTATAGCTGTTTTTTCAATAATTACATGGGTTAAGCATCCTTTTCAGAAGTCTTCTGAGGTAGAAGTAAATAAACTTAGCCGAAGGCAAATATATATTTTAATTGTATCTGTTATAGCTGTTACGGTTATTTTTTATTTTATATTGAAATATCTTGGAAATGCAAATTTGCTTTTCAGTACTGTATCTGTTGCCACAAGCTTTATTGCGTCTTATCTTACTCTTTTTCGCAGTCCGTTTTACGCTATAGGCTATGCTGCGAATGATATTGTATTAATAGTTTTGTGGATTCTTGCCGCTGCTGAAAACATTTCATACTTACCAATGGTCATATGCTTTGCAATGTTTTTGGTCAATGATTTATACGGATTTGTTAATTGGAGAAGAATGAAACAAAGACAGGAAAGCACATTTATCAGTAATGTATAAAGAAAAAAGCCGGATTAAACCGGCTTATATTAGTTATTCAGCTGAATTAATAAACATTTCATAAATTTTTCTGATTGCTTCTTCAAAGTCTGATTCACCGATAGCAATGATTACATTTAACTCACTTGAACCCTGATCGATCATTTTCACGTTTATTCTTGCGTGTGCCATTGAAGCGAAAATTCTTGCGGCAGTACCACGGGTACGGATCATTCCTCGTCCCACTACTGCCAGAATAGCAATACCCTTTTCAAGTTCAATATGGTCAGGAGCAACAGCTTTTCTTATTTGTGCGATAACCTCGTCTTCCTTGCCTTCGATCTGTCCGTAAGGGAAGATAAGAGAAAGTGTATCAATACCGGACGGCATATGCTCAATTGATATACCGTTTCTTTCAAGTACTTCCAGAACCTTGCGGCAGAAACCAAGCTCACTGTTCATCATTGCTTTTTCAATATTTATAGCGGCAAAGCCTTTTTTGCCTGCAATACCGGTTATAGTGTACTTATTGAATTCGTCTTCAGAGACTTCGGAAACAATCATAGTACCCGGATCTTCCGGAACATTAGTGTTTTTGATATTTATCGGAATACCTGCTGCTCTAACAGGGAAGATAGCGTCCTCATGCAGAACGGTAGCGCCCATATATGCAAGCTCACGCAGTTCCTTGTATGTTATGACATTTATAGCCTTCGGATTTTCTACGATTCTCGGATCTGCCACAAGAAATCCTGAAACGTCAGTCCAGTTTTCGTAAACGTCAGCCTTTACTGCACTTGCAATAATTGAACCGGTAACGTCGGAACCGCCTCTTGAAAATGTTCTTACAACGCCGTTTACATCAGCACCGTAAAAGCCCGGAATTACTGCTCTTTCAACATTTTTCAGTCGGTCTCTCAGCTTAGGCTGTGTTTTTTCATTGTTGAAAGAACCGTCCTCATTGAACACAATGACAGTTGCAGCGTCAATAAATTCGTATCCCAGAAGTGCGGCAATAACAATACCGTTTAAGTATTCTCCTCGGCTTGCGGCATATTCACTGCCAGCTTTAGCGGAAATATTTTTCTTTATTTCAGCAAATTCATTGTCAAGTGAAAGATCGAGTCCGAGATCGCTGATAATACCGTTGTATCTTTCGGCAATTGCGCCGAACGCATTATCAATACTTTTATTTTCCATTGCAAGACTATTGCAGTTATACAGCATATCCGTTACTTTTATATCATCAGAAAAACGCTTGCCCGGTGCAGACGGTACAACATATCTGCGTTTTTCATCACTCTTTATAATATCGGCAGCCTTAGTGATCTGTTTTGCGTCAGCCAGACTGCTTCCGCCGAATTTTACAACTTTAACATTCATACTGTTATTCTCCTCTTGATTTTTTACCGTAATCACATATTTAATAGTATATGGTATTTTGTAAGAAAAATCAAGTGTAATTAATTACAAAATATTGTAAGTTTATCGGTGTTCTTTTGTCGAATACGCTTGTACGTCTGTGAAAGACACTTACTTTTTTAACAAGCTTTTTTCAAAAAGCTTGGCAAAAACTTTTATATCGTATTTAGTTTAATGATATAATTTACATAAGGCTCGACAGGTTAATAAACTGAGGATTGAAGATAAAAATTTTGAAAAAAGCTTGGCAAAAATTTTTATGCCGTACTTCATTAACTTAATTTTCTTTTTAAAGACTCGCAAAGCAGCTTTTTAAAAAGCTGATAAAACTTCCTTTTCTTAACTTTCTTGTTTCGTACATTCTACGCTTTGTAAAAGCGTAAGCAAAACATATTTGTCATTTTCTTTGATTGCCCAAAGAAAATAACGAAAAGAA